>Ga0194061_1001204_pt1 | contig 15393 bp, 15 predicted proteins | sample SepL2221m_MetaG_FD_163423 | JGI IMG/M metagenome (GOLD analysis project Ga0194061, IMG submission 163423) | Anoxic zone freshwater microbial communities from boreal shield lake in IISD Experimental Lakes Area, Ontario, Canada - Sep2016-L224-21m | ecosystem: Environmental > Aquatic > Freshwater >...
CGGTAAGGTGTATTGTGAATCGGAACCGGGCAAGGGGACTACCTTCCGGCTGGTCCTCCCGCGCGCCCCGGATACCCCCGCCGGGCGCAGTACGCCGAAGGAAGAACCACCCCCGATGGCGGATTAACTGGCTTGAGTAAATGTGACCACATGCTTGTCCGAGCTTTGCCGGATGGTATGCGGCCGCCCGGCAATCGCCTGCAGCAGCGTGGCGGTGCAACCCGGACAAAAACGGTCGTGGGTTTCCACCAACAGCACTTTAACCCGGTTGATCCACGCCTGTGCGTGGCGTAACACAGGCACTTCGGAGCCTTCGATATCCAGTTTCAGAATATCAATTGCCGGGAATTGGTACTGGTTCATTAACTGTTCCACCGTCACGGTGGGCACAATCGTTGCCCCCGGCTCTGGCGTGGCGCCCGCATTATCGAGCACCTTGAAGGTCCAGGTTTCACCGTCCGGATTGTGTAATGCGACTTGCCCGGTGTGATCCAGCAACGCCGCATTGATGGGGGTGATATTGGCAAAGGCCTTCGTATTCTGGCGCAAAAGTGCAAAGTTATCTGGCTCGGGCTCAATGGCCAGAATCCGCGCCTGCGGATACTTCAACGCGTAATAAACACTCACCATCCCGATATGTGCCCCGGCATCAATAATCACCGCCGGCTGGCGGACCGAACTCACCCGGCAATCTTCTTTGAGCATCACATGCCGAAACACCCGCATGTCGGCGGTGCCATAACGCAGCTGCACCGTGGCCCCGCTGCGCGGCACCGGGGCGGTAATCACCGTGCCCCGCGCCATCCCGGCGTGGGGGAGTTTCAGATAGCGAAACATGCCCCAGCCTCTAAGCAAACCGTAATGCGTCAGGCACGTCAAGAGCGAGCTTTCACGCAGTTTCGTCAACATGCCGACAACTCCAGCGCAACATAAAAAAAGTCCCGCCCCCTTGGGCGCCGTCCGGGCATGGATAAACCGATCCACACCGTAAACGGTGCACAGTAAGGGATTACGCCAACCTCTGCAACCACACTTTTTGGTCGGAATCTCATGGTCTTCACGCATTTCTTGCCCCCTGTGGCACGCAGTTTGTCCTCTACTTACAGGAACGCTTATAATCCACTTCGCGACTCAATTTGAGAGGTCCGGCATGGCACAAGCACGCAAAAAGAGAGTTTTGGCCGTTGCTTCCGGTGGCGGGCATTGGATTCAGCTCCTGCGCCTGCGCCCGGCCTTTACCGAGTGTGAAGTCATCTACGCCACCATCAACCCCGGCGGCCGCGCCCAAGTCGCCCCGGCGCGGTTTTATTTACTCCCCGATGCCAATAAAGAACGTAAGCTCGCCCTGATCTGGCTGATTCTGTGCGCTTTCTGGTTGGTCCTGCGCACCCGGCCGGATGTGGTGCTTACCACCGGCGCGGCGCCGGGGTATTTCGCCACCCGCATCGGCCGTTTGCTCGGGGCTCGCACGCTTTTCATTGATAGCATCGCCAACGCCGAACGTATGAGTCTGTCCGCCCAGATGGCCGTCGGCCATGTGGACCTGGTCCTTACCCAGTGGCCGGAATTGGCCAAAGACCCACAACCCAAACACCGGGGGAGCGTCTTATGATTTTTGTCACCGTGGGCACCCAATTACCGTTCGACCGCCTGATTCAAGGCGTGGATCGCTGGGCGCAGGCCCGTGGCCGCAAGGATGTCTTCGCCCAGATCGGCGCTGGTGCTACCTATAAACCACAATACATCGCCTACGCCGAAACCATCCCCATGGATGTGTTCGCCGAAAAAATCGCCAGCGCCAGCGTCATTGTCGCCCATGCAGGTATCGGCACCATCTTGTCGGGCCTGGAACTGGGTAAGCCGGTTCTGGTCTGTCCCCGCCGGGCGAGTCTCGGCGAACATCGCAACGAACATCAACTCGCCACGGTCGAGCGTTTCAGTGGGATGAAACTGGTCGCAGTCGCGCATAATGACGAGGAAATCGCCGCCCAACTCGATCGTCTGGAACAAATCGCCCCCGGCGGTGATAAAATTGCCAATTGTGCCTCCGACCAACTCCTGAACGCCCTGCGGCACTTCATCCACGACAAGGACCTGACGAATGTCTAACCCCGCGCCGCTTTATCCGCATGTGCCCGCGCCGGATTACGCGCTGGTGGATGGCCTGCGCCGCCATCGTCTCGGTGGGGTACTGGATATGCTGTACCGCCGGTTGGGCTGTGCCCGGCGCTGGCGTTTGGCCCGGCCCCTGCTGGCCACGGCCCTGCGGCTGGAAGGTGGCGCCGTATGGTCGCAAACCGCCCGCAACTGGATGTGGCGCTATCATGGCGTCAGCATCGGGGCCTACAGTTATGGCGAATTATTTGATCCGGCCTTAACCCCGCCAGGCGTGGTCATCGGACGCTACTGCTCGCTGGCTCCCGGCGTGCGCTTTCATCCCCAGAATCACCCCTTGGACCGTCTGACCACGCACCCATTCTTCTACGACCGTCGTTTGGGACTGCTTGACCACGATCATCTCGACCCCGCGCTGATTACTGTCGGCTCGGATGTCTGGATGGGCCGTAACGTCATGGTCACCCCCGGCTGCAAAACCATCGGCCATGGCGCCATTGTCGGCACTGGCGCCGTGGTGACCCGCGATGTCCCGCCCTATGCCGTGGTGGGGGGTAACCCCGCCAAAATCATCAAATACCGCTTCGACGAACCCATGATCGCAGAACTCCTCGCCAGTCAGTGGTGGCAACGCGATATTCGCTCCTTGGCACAGTCTTTGCCTCATTTACTCAAGAGGCTTGACCACGAGGGCTTACAGGCAATTCTGCATCAGAATGAGCCTAACCCCTAGGGATTACCCAAGCCTTCGCAAAATGAGACGGAGGCTGACCATGAGCGAAACCTTTATACCCAGCCCAATCAATCCCGCGGCCACCAAGCCCGTGGTTACCAATTGGCCTCCACCCACACCCACCGCCAGCATCATCATCCCAGCCCATAACGAAGAAAACGTCATTGGCCGCTGTCTGGATTCCATTCTGGCGGATGCCCAGCCCCATGAATTCGAAATTCTAGTCGTCTGTAACGGCTGCACCGATGGCACCGCCGCCGCGGCCCGCAAATATGGCACCGCCGTACGGGTGTTGGAAACCTCCGTTGGTTCCAAGAGTTACGCCTTGAACATGGGCGATTGCACCGCCCGTTCCTGCCCGCGGTTTTACCTCGATGCCGATATCGTCATTACCACCGCCACGATCCGTGAGACCATTGCCCTGCTCAAACAGAGCCAGTATCTCGCCTCTGCCCCTAAAATTGAGTTTGACCTCACCGGTGCCAGCATGGCGGTGCGGTCGTTTTATCGCATCTGGCAGTTGCATCCCTATTTCCGCCGCAGCATGATCGGTTCGGGGCTGTATGCCCTGAGCGCAGCGGGGCGCAAACGCTTTAAATCATTCCCCAAACTTACGGCTGATGATGCCTTTATCCATCGGCTCTTCAAAGATTCCGAACGCGTGACGCTGCCGGGACGGACGTTTACGGTCCGGGCACCGCTGAACCTGGGCTCCCTGATCCGCACCAAGACCCGCAGCCGCCGGGGCAATATCGAATTGGAACGGGCTACCCAGATGAAACGCGCCGGCCGCAGCAGCGATATTCTGACTCTGCTGGTGGACATACTGCACAAGCCTTCAGTGTGGAAAGATGTTCCGATTTACGCAATCGTGGTATTTGCCACCATGATTCGCGCCCGGTTGACCCTGCACAAAGCCGCAGGCACCTGGGAACGGGACGAATCCACCCGGCAATCGAATATTCTTCATTAAAGTGGCAATAGCCGATATACTGGATATTGGACAGTCTCAGTTTTTGGGCAGGTAGCAGTAGTTTATGACCCCGTTAACGGTACCCAACCCCAGCAATCCGGACGCCCCGACTCGGGACGTCCGTCCCCCTGCGCCCGCAGAAAAGCCCCCTGCCCCGGCGCATCCGGCGGCCATTTTGCTCCGCGCCCTGCGTGGCCGTTGGATTCCCGTCCTGTTTATTGGGGCGATTTTGGCCAGCATCTTTGCCGGCGGCGCGCTGTTGCTGGTTCAACCCTCCTATCAGGCCAACGGGATCATCCGCGTGGCGGTATTGGGTTCGCGCATTTTGTATACCAACGAAGAAAACCAGCAATTACCGCTCTTTGATGCGTTTATCAATGCCCAGGTGACGTACCTAAAGAGTCGTCCGGTGTTGGAACGGGCCGTGATGGATAAGGATTTGATTGCCTTGGGCCTGTCGGGTGATGATACCGCCGTGGCGGAATTGGCTGCGGCGTTGACGGTGGCCCGGGAAAATAAATCGGAAATCATCACCCTGTCTTCCAAGTCCGGCAAGCCTAAATTGGCCGCAGCGATGGTGAATGCGGTTTTGGACGCCTACGAGACGCTATACGGTGAAAAGGCCGACCGCCGGGTGAGTATCCGCGAAGCCACCCTCTCCGCCCGGGTCCAGGAATTAAGCCAAAAACTGCGTACCATTGCGGCGCAGGACTTGGAAATCGGTCAGGAATATGGCGCCGATTCCATGGATAAAGCCCATTTGCTCAAGCTGACGCAGATGCAGGATCTGGAAAAACGCGTCAGCGATATGAAAAACGAGATCACCCAAAAACAGGCCAACGGCGCCAACGTCATGGATTCCGGCAACGGGGAAATCGCCCGGCTGACCGTGCTGGATCAGGCGATGTCGGACATGCTCTTTGAACGCGCCAAACGGGCCGCCAAACTCAGCTCGTTGGCGGAACACCTCAGCCCCCAACACCCCGCGTTTCTGGCGGCGGACGCAGAATTAAAAGTCATTGATCAGGCCATCGAGAACCGCCGCCAGCAAATCACCACGCTGGGGAAAACGGGCGTGATTTCCAAGACCGGCGGCGACCCGAATGCCAAAGCCACGGTTGATGAGATGAAAATCACGCTGACTGCGCTGGAAAAACAGTGCGAAGAAGTGCGAACCGAAGCCCGGGAATTGAATCGTCGGCGGGCACTGCTGGTGGCTTCGGCAGAAGAATATAAGCAATACAGCACCCAGTTGGAAGAAGTCCGCAAGGGCTTGGAACAGGTCAAACTGGAAGGCCGGACCAATTTGCCCGCACGCACCGAAGTGGCCGCCCGGGCCGCAGTGCCCATGGCGCCAACCGCTGATCGCGGTAAAGTCTTTGCGGCCGTCGGAGGCCTGCTGGGTTTTGTCCTGGCGATCGCCGGGGCCGTGGCGATCCAGTTAATTCATCCCCGGATACGCTATTCCGACGAATTGGCCGACCTACCTCGGATTCGCCCCTCGGGACGCATCACGGACTTGGCTAAGCATGACTCCGAAGCGATGGATACCGTACGTCGACTGCGCAACCAGCTCCAACTGGCCCAAGGCCCCCGGCTGGAAGGTCCCTTGGTTGTGGCGACCGTCAGCGTAGGGGATCAGGCGGTCCGCGCGGATCTAGCTATCGCAATTGCGGATGTTTTCGCAGAAACGGGTCTTAGGACGGTTTTGGTGGATATGGATTTGGTCGCGCGCCATATCACTTTGAAAAAAAATCTCACCGGAGAGGTTGGAATCACCAATCTGTTGCAAAATGCGAATACCCCGACTTTCTTGCCCAGTGGGGATCGGACGTACACTTTAATCCCGGCCGGGACCAACGAAATGGTCGAAGATCACGCTCTGTCGCGGCGCGATATTCAGACCACAATAGCGCAATTACGGGCCAAATTCGACGTTTTAGTGCTGGATGTGGGGCCCGTGGACGAACGTCTGGCTGCACCCTTGGTGCTGGAAATTGTGGACCAGGCGGTCCTGGCGGTGGGGGTGGGACAGGGCACCTATCAGGTGAAAAAGGGGGCAGTAATGATAAATGGGCTCGTCCATGGCCGCGTGGCATCAGTATTGCTGTAATAGAACATAGCAGATAATTCTGTACGGTTTTATTGCAGGAGTTGTGTCATGGATCAGTCCTTCCCTTTACGTGTTCTGGTTTTGGACGACGATGTCGCGATGTGCGACCTGTTGCGCTTCAATATTGAGTCGCGTTTTCCCAGCGCGCTGGTAGAATGTCGTAACAAGCCCGACCCAACGGGTGACTTTGATGTCTACTTGCTGGATAATGACTTTGAGGGCAAACGCGAGATTGGCCGGTTGATCCAACTGATTCGCAGCCGTCGGCCACAGGCCTTGGTGGTTGCTTTCAGTGCCGTATTGGATGCCCCCACGCTCAAGACCCTGCTGAACCAAGGTTGCGATGCGGCCTGCGACAAGACGGTTCCCACCGATCTGGTCACCGCCATGAATGTGATCGAACGCTTCCGCCAAACCCAGAGTCAGCGCGGCAAGCCCGGTTTTGTGCAGACGATCAACTCTTTGGCCGACTTGTTACGGCAATGGAATCGCCGTATGACCCTGAATCAAGAAGTGGCGGCACATTCCGTATTGGGTAGGTAACGCCCACGGAATTGTGCTGCGAAGCGCCCACCGGAGGGCTTGTAGACGGCTGCGGTTGACGGTACCTTAGTGACGGCTTCATAGGAAGTTTTATGACCGTCCGAAAACCCAGAACCGTCTACACACCAGCACCCTCTGCGGTTCCTGCCCAGCCTCAGGCGAAAGCGGGACCGCAGGGGGTGTCTGTTTTGAAATTCCAACAACATCTCGAAATCAAACGCCAACAACAACAGCGCCGCGCAGGCAGTATCCGCGCGCTGGATGCCGTGTTGCCCGCCTGGTTCCGGAAAAACGTGGTCAAGCCGGGCAAAGATTTGGAACTCATTCAGGATGTCTGGCTGACGGTTATGCCGGAAAAGTTCCGCCTCTGCCGGCTGGTGGCGCTGCAGAAACGGCAACTGTCGGTGGCGGTGGATTCCGCCTCCGCGAAAGCGGCCCTGGACCAGGCCCTGCGTAAAGATATGCTGGAGCTGCTGCGTACCATGTGCCCCGGCCGGGTGTATACCGTGAAAGTGTCCGTCCTGCCCGCGGCCCCGCAACCCCGTGATGAATCCGAAGGCCGGGCACGCTTACGACAACAGAAAGTCCAGGAGGCCCGCCGGGCGGCGGGGGCGGAGGATCGTGACTAAAAAGTTCGCTTGGTAATCACCCATGGATTCGGTGCCATGCTCTGAAACTGCTGGATTATGAAATAGTTCCCGGAAAGTTTTCAGACCAGCAACTTCCCCAATGCCAATACTTACCGCGCCACGCGCCGAGCCAGTGGTTGGTACGCAGCGTGCAGGGCTTGCGTCTGCGGGCCGGGACGGCCGGTGCCGATTTTGGTCTTGCCCACCCGTACCACCGGGATGACTTCGCGGTTGGACGAGGTGATAAACATTTCCTCCGCGCCAGCGACTTGGGCGGGGGTGATGGGTGCATACAGCGGGGTAAGGCCGAAACGCTTCGCCAGACGCAGTACATCGCCGGCGGTGATGCCGGCCAGTATGCCCTGACGCGGGCTGATCAACTTCCGGCCGCAAATGGCAAAGACGTTGAACGTGGACCCTTCTAATAACGCCCCGCGTGGGTTTACAAAAACCACCTCGTCATAGCCCTGCCGTAGCGCGCGGATGGTGGCCACCACCCCGGCCAGATAACTGGTGGACTTGGCCAGTGGAATAACCCGCTGTAAATCAGTGGGCCAGAGTTTGATGCCGTGGGTATATTGCCGCGGGGGGAAGCTGGGGAGTGGCTCGATCATGATAATGCGCCGGGGTTGCTGGGTGGGAGTCAGAAAATGACTGCTCCCGCCGGTGATGTAAATTTTGATCAGACTCTCGGGAAAGTTATTTTCCGCCAGCCCCCGACGGACTTCGCGCTCCAGCAGCGCCAGGCCGGGTGCCAAGCGTAATTCCAACAGCCGCAGCGTACGCGCTAAACGCTGCAAATGGGGCCGAAGCCTCATGGGCTTGCCGCCATAGGTCCGCAGCGCCTCGAACGCCCCATACCCCCGGGCAAACTGCAAATCATGCACATCCACCACCGCCGCATGGGCAGGGAGGGATTTACCGTCAACGATGTAAGTCGACTCAGCCATAAAGTATCCCAATAAGCTTGGTTATTGTAACGCAAGGCCCGGATGGTCACTATCCCCAGCGTGGCCATAAAAAAATCCCAGAGCCACATGGCCCCGGGATTTTGGGTAACTTGATGGACCGATAGCGCTACAGCAGTTCCGCAATCTGCACCGCGTTCAGGGCGGCGCCTTTCAGCAACTGGTCGCCGGCGACGAACATCGCGATGCTCTTGCCGCTGGCGTCGGAACTGTCCTGGCGGATGCGGCCCACGAGAATGTCGCCCTGGCCGCTGGCGTCCTGCGGCATGGGGAAGTAATTCTTTGCGGGGTCATCCACGATCTTGATGCCCGGGGCGCCGGTCAGCAGTTTTTTCACTTCGGCGGGGGTGATGGGCCGGGTGCATTCGAAGTTCAGGGCTTCACTATGCGCCCGCAGCACCGGCACGCGCACGCAGGTGGCCGAGATCATGATGTTGTTGTCCGCAAAAATCTTGCGCGTTTCCTTCAGCATCTTGACCTCTTCCTCGTTGTAGAGCGAGTCGGGGTCAATCTTGCTGGTGTGGCTGAACAGGTTGAACGCATAAGGATGCGGAATAATGTTGGGCGTGAAACTTTCGCCCTTCAGATACGCCTGCGTGGAAGCGCGGAGCTCTTCCATCGCCGCAGCGCCCGCACCACTGGCCGCCTGATACGTGGCGGCAATCAGCCGGCGGATCGGGTTCACCTTGTGGATCGGCCACAGTGGCGTAATGGCGATAATCGTGCTGCAATTCGGGTTGGCGATGATGCCTTTATGCTGCTTGATGGCTTCCGGGTTGATTTCCGGGATCACCAGCGGCACCGTGGGGTCCATCCGGTACGCCGAGGAGTTATCCACGACAACCGCGCCCGCCTGCACGGCAATAGGCCCAAATTTCTTGGAAATTGAGCCGCCCGCCGAGAACAAAGCGATATCCACACCCTTGAAGCTATCGGCGGTCAGTTCTTCCACCGTCAGGGTAGTGCCCCGAAACTGCATCGTCTTACCCTTGGAGCGGGCCGAGGCCAGCAACACGAGTTTCGACAGCTTGAAGTTCCGCTCTTCCAGACAGCGGAGGAACTCCACACCCACAGCGCCGGTGGCGCCAACGATAGCTACGACGGGAAGCGACATAACTTCCAACTCACTTTGAAAAAAACAGCGGGCCGACACGCGCGGCCCGTAATAATTCCGTCATTCTAACACGAAACAGAATAGAGATAAAGGCGATATATGAAGCGTAGTTCACTGATTGTGCGGGCTGATCTGAAATCCACGGAACAAAGTGCCCCGAATCCACCGCCGTTATATTTCGTATATACGTATTAATAGCGTAGTTTTAACTAAAGTCACGCTATTGTCTTGCTGGTTGACCGGTTTTTGACGAAAATAGCATAGTTGAGCATCGGGTGGATTGGCACATATTTACCGTGTGCTTCTTGTGCCCCCGATGCGCTTCCTAGAATCAGCCGATGCTACGGTGCCGTACGGCCTGGCTTGGTAAGTGATGCCCTTGGGCTTTGCTTGATGCGAATTCTCGGCCGGCTTGGCCCGTAAGTACAGGAGCTAGATGCATGAACGAAGTGAAACGACGCCCCCGCGATGCCCAATCCACCCGTGCGGCGGTATTGGTGGCGGCGGAAGTCATATTTGCCAAACACGGTTACGCCGGCACCTCCATGCGGGACGTGGCCGACACTTCCGGGGTTTCGCAACCCCTTATCTACCATCACTTTATCAGTAAAGAGGGTTTGTACGAAGCAGTCCTGGCCAAAGTCATGGCCCGGTTTACCAATATCCCCGTAGCACCGGAGGATTGGCGCGATCCCAAACAGGCAATCAGCCACATGCTCACCCGGATGATCGAACTGGTCCGCAAAGATACGAATCTGCATCGGTTGATCAGTTGGAGCCGGTTGGAAAATCCTCACCGTATCTGGCCGGGTGAAGAACAACTGACCCAAGCCGTGAGTGAATCACTGAAGCAAGCCCAGGCCCAGGGTTATTTACGCGCCGATATCAATGCGTATTGGCTTAACTTTGTAATGCGGGCTTTGACTTTGTACTGGTTGGATGACGGCGAGCACTTCCTGAAGATGCTCGGGAACAAAGTGGACGGTGAAGCAGGTTTTTTACATTCGGCCATTGAAGTTTGCCACGCAGGGATGCGGGCAAGTTAGGAGTTTTGCGTGACTTTAAGCGTGGGGCGCGGCGGAGCCAATGACGGCAACCCGCGCCAATCTTCGCCCGAGACCAGCACCGCACTGCCGGAATCAACCCCGCGCCGCAGCGTGGTGGATCAGACCATACGTCAGGCCATCACCTGGTTGCAGGAACGCCAGGACGCCGATGGCTACTGGGTGGATATCCTCGACAGCAATAGCTGCATGGAAGCCGAATGGATGCTCTGCATGCACGTGCTGGGCCTGCGCGACCATACCAAATTCATGCGCGTGGCCAAAGCCATTCTCAACCAGCAGCGGGCCGATGGCTCGTGGGAAGTTTTCCATGCCGCCCCGGCAGGTGACATCAACACCACCGTGGAATGCTACGCCGCCCTGCGTTGTGCGGGTTTCAGCGCCGAGGATCCCCAGCTTAAACTCGCCCGCGAGTGGATTTTCAATAATGGCGGGATGCACGGCATCCGCAACTTCACCAAATATTGGCTCGCTCTGATCGGCGAGTGGCCCTGGGATGGCACGCCGCAACTGCCGCCGGAGATGATCTATTTCCCCACGTGGTTCCCCTTCAATGTGTACCACTTTGCCAGTTGGGGCCGGGGGACATTGATTCCGCTGCTGATTTTGTCGGCGCGGCGCCCGGTACGGCCGTTACCGCCGGAGTCGCGGCTGAATGAGTTGTTCCCCAAGGGCCGCGACCAGTTTGATTTTTCGCTGCACCGCCGCCGCGGCTGGCTGACCTGGGAGGGCTTCTTCCACTTCTGGGATCGCGTGATCAAGAGCTACAACAAGGCCCACGGCCTCTACAAGCCCGGCCGCGAACAGGCCATCAAACTCTGTTTGGAATGGATCATCCGCCATCAAGACGGTGACGGTGCCTGGAGCGGCATTCAACCGCCCTGGATTTACTCGCTGATGGCCTTGTCCACCGAAGGTTACGACACCCACCACCCCGTGCTGAAGGCGGGGGTGGAGGCGTTTGACAAGCATTGGTGCTACCAGCGCAACGGCGGGCTTTATTTCCAGGCGTCCGAATCGCCCGTGTGGGATACCATTCTGGCGCTGCTGGGGATTCTGGATTGCGATGCCCATCTGGCGGAAGAAAACAATCCTTTCGTCAAGCCCGCGCTGGATTGGTTGCTCTCCAAACAACTGCGCTGCTGGGGCGATTGGATGATGACCGTGAAGAATGTTTCCGCCGGCGGGTGGGCATTCCAGCGGGCCAATACCAAATATCCCGATGTGGATGATACCGCGATGGCGGTGGTGGTGCTGGCGCGGCTGAAGGATACCAGCGTGGACGATGGCCGCATCAATCCCGCGCTGCAGGCGGCACGCGAATGGATGCTGGGCATGCAATGCCGCAATGGCGGCTGGGCGGCCTTTGACCGCAACAACGATTTCAAACTGTTGACCAAGATTCCCTTCTGCGATTTCGGTGAATTGCTGGATCCGCCCAGCGTGGATGTGACCGCGCATGTGATCGAAGCCTTCGCGGCCTGCGGCATGACGCTGGATCACCCGGCCGTGCGCGGCGGGATGGAATACATCAAACGCGAACAGGAAGAAGACGGTAGTTGGTTCGGCCGCTGGGGTGTGAATTATATTTACGGCACCGCCGCAGTGCTGCCGGCATTGCAGGCCATTGGCGAGGATATGAGCCAGCCCTATGTGCGCAAGGCGCTGCAATGGATGGTGGCGCATCAGAACGCCGACGGCGGCTGGGGCGAAAATACCGCCTCGTATGTGTGCGATGCCCTGCGCGGACGCGGCCATTCCACCGCCTCGCAGACGGCCTGGGCGCTGATGACGCTGGTGGCGGGTAACAGCCACGATTACGATACCGTGATTGCCCGCGGGTTGGATTTCCTGGTGCGCACGCTCAAAGAGGGCACCTGGGAAGAACAGTACTACACCGGCACCGGCTTCCCCGGCTATGGCGTGGGCGAACGCGTCAACCTGCACCACGTGGACCTGCACCAGGGTGTGGAAATGAAACGCGCGTTTATGATCCGCTACAACATGTACCGCCACTACTTTCCGCTGATGGCCCTGGGCCGGGCGCGGAAACATTTGGGCAGTCGTTTGGGTAAGTAAGTGTAAGTCGTTTATTCAATCGTATTTACCATCGCCTCGCGCGGTTGCGTAGTGAACGTTTCGCGGCTTTTTGTGGCCCCCTAAAACCCCATTTTTCCCATTTCCACCGCCATCATGGCCAACCCCTTGCCCCGGCTGCTTGTGTCCCCTACACTGTAGACCTTGCATCCGGCCCCTTGTATTGCGCACCGGGCCGATGGCGGATGGTCCCGAACTTTTTGGAGAGCCCTCATGAATCGCATGCGTTTGTTCACCCCCGGCCCCACCAGCGTCCCCGAAGAAGTTTTGCTGGAAATGGCCAAGCCTGTGTTCCATCACCGCACGGCCCAGTACAAGGAACTCTTTGCCAGCGTCACCAAGGCCCTGCAGTATGTGTTCCAGACCAGCAATCCCGTGGTGACCATCGCCGGTTCCGGCACCGCCGCCTACGAATGTGCCATGATCAACACCATCCCCACCGGGGGCAAGGTGCTCTGCATCAGCAACGGCAAATTTGCCGAACGTTGGGTGAAGATCGCCCAGCGCAACAAATGTCAGATTACCGAGCTGAAGGCCGAATACGGCCAGGTCGTCACCCCCGCGCAGGTCGCCGAAGCGCTGGCCAAAGACACCTTTGACGCCGTGACCATGGTCCACAGCGAAACCAGCACCTGTACCGTACAGGACCTCGCCGGGATTGCCGCGCACGTGCGGCAGACCAGCGCCATCCTGATTGTGGACGGCATCACCTCGATCGGCGCCATGCCGGTCAAGCCCGATGAATGGGGCGTGGATATCCTCGTCACCGGCAGCCAGAAGGCCCTGATGCTCCCGCCGGGCCTGGCCTTCCTGAGCGTATCGGAAAAAGCCCGCAAGCGTACCGAAATCATCAAGCAGCCGAACCTGTATCTCAGCCTGCCCGATTATCTCAAGAGTGTCGCGGAAAACGATGTGCCGTGGACCCCGGCGGTGACGCTGGTGCGCGGCCTGGCCGTGGCCCTGAAGATGATTCAGGATGAAGGCATCGAGAACGTATGGAAGCGGACCGAAGCCTTTGCCGCCGCCACCCGGGCGGCCGGTGAAGCCATCGGCCTGAAGGTCTTCAGTTCGTCGCCCGCCGCCTCGGTGACGGGTCTGCACTATCCCGCCGGCTTTGAAGACAAGAAGTTCCGTGGCGAATTGCGCAAGAGCTTCAACGTGCACATCGCCGCCGGCCAGGGTTCGATGGAAGGCAAGATCTTCCGTCTCAGCCACATGGGCTACGTGGACCAGTTCGACACCCTCGGCGTCATCAGCGCCCTGGAAATCGTGCTCAAGCAACAGGGCCACACCTTCGAATTCGGCGCTGGTGTCGCCGCCGCGCATAAAGTGCTGGCCAAGTACAACGGCGTCGCCTAAAGGCTCGCTTTAATAACGCAAAACCAACGCCCGCATCGTCATGATGCGGGCGTTTTTATTTTTGCGTGGAGATGTGCGCTAGCCGTACCGGCGGGGGGCATTACATCAAGATATTCTGCACCGGCCAGAGCATGCTGTAAACGGTGTTCAGAATCAGAGCGAGGAAGAAATTCATAATCAGGATGGTGATGAAACTCACCACGAAACTTTCCGTGCAGGCCTTACCCACACCCTGAGCGCCCGAGCCGCAGTAGAAGCCCTTGTAACAACTGACTGTCGCAATTGCGGCGCCGAAGAACATAGCTTTAATGATCCCCGAGTAGGCGGTGTACATATCCAGCCCGCTGATCGAGTTGTCTATGTAATCTTTGCTGTCCACGCCCATGGAGACGGCCACGAAATAGGCCCCGAGAATCCCGATTAGATTGCTGGTGATGGTCATCGCGGGCATCATGATCAGGCAGCCCAGGACCCGCGGCACCACCAGCGTGCGGATCGGGTCGGAACCCATCGCCCGCATGGCATCAATCTGTTCGGTCACGCGCATGGTGCCCAGTTCCGCCGCCATGGCGCCACCCACCCGGCCGGCCAGCATCACCGCCGTCATGACCGGGCCGATCTGTTTGAGCACGCTGATATTGGTCACCACCCCGATGCGGGATTGCAGCCCCACGCCGGAGAACTGGTTGAACATTTCCACCACCAGCACCATGCCGATAAAGCCCCCGGTCACCCCGGCCACCGGGATGGACATGGTGCCCACCTCGTACATCTGGACCAGCGTTTGTTTGCGGGCATAAATCCCCGGCCCGCGGATGACCCACTTGGCCGTGGAGAGGCAAAAACGGGTATAGACTCCAAGGGCAACCAGGAGGTCTTGGGTGTAACTGCCGAGTTTGGCAATATGGTCTAGCACGTTGACAAGTTTAGCGACCTTCCGCTCTGGGGGGAAGCGCCGGGCGTTTTCCCGAGTTATCCACACGTCGGGTTTCCTTCAAGTTAAACTGTCACCGCGCCGATATTAGCTCTGGTCGCGGTGTTCCCTGGGCAGGGGACGGCCGGGCCGATAAATCGTAATACGCAGGTGTGGGCTGTATTCCCCGGCTGGTCAGGACCTGTAAGCCTGAGCCGTTTTCGCAGCCCCCGCCCCGTGCGGCGTGAGGTAGACATGGACTCGCAACCGGTCCCCAATGGTCTTCCGCTCGCGCGCGTGACAGGATGTTCCACGGAGCCCAGTGCTCCTGCGGCCAAGGATGTGCCGCCGCGTCCAGCTCCAACCTATTCCCACATTCCCCCCGCACTACGTGTGGCTTGGGGCCAGATTCCCCCGCTTCGGACCGCCAAGCTTGCCCGGGTGCGCCGGCGCCTGACCGCCGGGCATTATCTGACCCCCCAACGGCAGCACGCGGCCATGGCCAATCTGCTGCGGGTTTGGCAGGAAATCGCCGCCACCCGTCCGGCGGGGTCAAAATAGCGCTGCTCCGGGCCGAAATGGTTTGCAAAGGGCCAAATAAGCGTATAAACTTGCGCTTCGGTGACACAGGTCTACCAGGTTATAGACATTTTTTTATGAGGTAAACGAACATGGGCGTATTTGATCAGTATCCGCAGGCGGTTTTGAGCGTGTTGCAGCAACGTGGCGTCAATGGCGATTGCCCGATGTGCAAGAAGAAAGAATGGATCAT
>Ga0194061_1001205_pt1 | contig 15392 bp, 11 predicted proteins | sample SepL2221m_MetaG_FD_163423 | JGI IMG/M metagenome (GOLD analysis project Ga0194061, IMG submission 163423) | Anoxic zone freshwater microbial communities from boreal shield lake in IISD Experimental Lakes Area, Ontario, Canada - Sep2016-L224-21m | ecosystem: Environmental > Aquatic > Freshwater >...
GACTTACCGGCCCCGTTTTCGCCGACCAAACCGAGCGACTGGCCGCGATAAACGTCCAGATTGATGTCTTGCAACGCGGCAAATTCATGCGCCGCCCGCCGCCCGCGCAATAACGCAACCAGCGTACCAAAACGGTCGCTCGCCGACAGCGGCACAGGATAAGACTTGCTCACCCCTTGCAGGCGCAGGAGCGGCGAGGTGGAAAGTTTACGATTCAAATCAACACCCTCAATCATTTTGATTTATTCGGCTAAAAGCGAGCGGTCTCGCTTCCAGGCGGCAAGTATAATCTACGCCTTGCAAAAACCATGACGATCGTCGCTCTGGTGCTTGAACAACAATAGGTCGCATCAACCGTCAAAGGTGTTAATCCGTGAAATTAATTCCCACTATTCTTTGCGGCGGCGCCGGTTCTCGCCTTTGGCCGGTCTCCCGAGAATTGCATCCCAAGCCGTTCATCCGCTTGCCGGATGGGCAAAGTCTGCTACAAAAAGCTTGGCTACGCGGCGCACTGCTGCCGAATGTAGTTGAAATGCTCACCGTGACCAACCGAGAACTCTTCTTCAAGACCGCCGATGAGTATCTCGAAGTGGCCGACAGCAAGCACAAGCCTCTAGCCAACCGTTTCATTCTTGAACCTTTTGGCCGCAACACGGCCCCGGCCATTGCCGCCGCCGCCCTGCAAGTGGCCTTCACTTATGGCGAAGAGGCATTACTGCTGGTCTTGGCCGCCGATCACCTGATTGCCGACCAGGCTGCCTTCACCCAAGCTGTTGCCCAAGCGACCCAACTGGCTACGCAAGGCAAACTCGTGACCTTCGGTATCCCACCAGAAACACCTGAAACTGGCTACGGCTACCTAGAAGTCGAAGGAAATACGGTACAGCGCTTTGTCGAAAAGCCTAGCCTTGAAAAAGCACAGGAATACCTGGCCAGCGGGCGCTATCTGTGGAATTCCGGCATGTTCTGCTTTGCCGCCGGTACGCTACTGCGTGAGATGGAGCAGCATTGTCCGCAGATTCTGGCCGCTACCCGCGCCTGCCTGGCGCAATCACCCCCAGTGGCCGGTAAAAACTGGCTACAAATCGAGCTTGACCCAGAAACCTTTAGTCAAGTGCCCGATACCTCTATCGACTATGCCGTGATGGAAAAATCCAGTCATGTCGCCGTTGTACCGTGCACTATCGGTTGGAGTGACATCGGTTCGTGGACGGCTTTGGGCGATTTGGTCGCCGCCGATCCGCAGGGCAACCGCATCGAAGGCGAAACCGTCCTCCACGATGTCAGCCACTGCTACATTCAAAGTAATAAACGGATCGTGGGCGCCGTCGGGATTGATAATCTCATCATCGTCGACACTCCGGATGCGCTCCTTGTGGCGGATCGTCGTCGCGCTCAGGAGGTCAAACACCTCTATGCCGCCCTCAAAGCGCAAGGCCACGAAACCCACAAGCTGCACCGTACCGTACATCGCCCATGGGGCACTTACACCGTGCTGGAAGAAGGGCCACGTTTCAAGATCAAACGTATTGAGGTCAAGCCGGGAGCCAGCCTCAGCCTACAAATGCACCACCACCGCAACGAACACTGGATCGTCGTGAGTGGCATGGCGAAGGTGATGAATGGTGCGCAGGAACGATTCGTGGCCACCAATGAATCCACGTACATCCCGGCAGGCCACCCACACCGCTTGGAAAACCCTGGCCTACTCCCGCTGGTGATGATCGAAGTACAGAGCGGCGAGTATTTGGGCGAGGACGATATTGTGCGCTTCAGCGATCAGTATGGTCGAGCGGACGAATCTTCCCAAAACTCATGATTAGGCGATTCCGTGCCGCACGAATTTGACGGTTTTGACGCTGTCGTCGCTCTAGTCATTAACTTCAACACCGCGCGCTTGACCGTCCGTTGTGTCGATTCACTGCTGGCGAGCGGCGTACGGAATATCCTGGTGCTAGACAATGCCTCTTTGCCTGAGGATGTTGCGTATTTACGAGCGTCTGTCGGCAATCATAGAGATTCTGTTCAACTGCTGGAGTCCTCTCACAATCTGGGCTTTGCCGCTGGTAGCAACCGGCTAATCGAACTCGCCTTGCAAAACACCGGCATGCGTTACGTCCTGTTGCTGAATAATGATGCAGTCGCGCTACCTTTGGGCATGAGTGAGATGTTGCGCACGGCGCTGGAAGCATCGACCGATCTCGTCGGCGGCAAAATGCTGACGCGTCCGGCGGATGGCGACGATACACCGCCACAGGTCGACTCTCTGGGGATTGCGCTGTACCGCACCTTGCTGGCTTCCAACCGCAAAAACACTGACGAGCGATTTTTGGGGCCTACCGGGGGTTGCGCAATCTATTCAAGACGCTTGCTGAATGATTTAATCACCCTGCATGGCCATATTTTTGACCCCGATTTTTTCTGTTACGCCGAAGATACCGACCTGTGTATCCGAGCGCGTCTGCTGGGCTACACCGCCCACTATGTCGATCTTCCGGTCGCCCTGCACGACGGTCAAGCCAGCAGCGGCGGCGGTTTCAGTGATTTCGTGTTTTATCACGGCATCCGAAATTCAATCTGGACGGTCTTCAAATCTCTGCCGCTGAGTATCATTATTCGATATTTTCCCTGGCTGCTGGTTTTGCACTTAGGGATCGTGGTGCGCCATTCCTTACGCGGCAAAGGCCGGGTAACCTGGCGCCTTTATCGCGATGCGTGGCGCGGACTGCCAAAAATGTGGAGTAAGCGTAAAATGACGCAAAATACACGCCGCATCTCAGCGCATTGTTTCAACAATTTTATTACCCCCCGGTTCTATGAAAGCGCTTACCTAAAAAGAGTGTGGCACGAGTTGTGGACGTTGTTGGTCAGGCGCCATTAACGCCCGGAAAGGGCGCCCAATATCCAGCCAAGCGCCGCAAAAAGAAACAATACAGCCTCGTCGGCGATACAAAATTTCTCGGCCAACCCATTGGCCGATCTACTGAAAGCCCGTTTTATGCAGCACTTCAGCATTTCTCCTCGTGCCATGGTCGCCAGTCTCTGGCATCACCGTGGGCTGACCCATGCGCTGATTAAGCGCGACGTTATCGGACGCTATCGTGGCTCCGCGCTCGGTATCCTGTGGTCTTTTTTCAACCCGCTGTTCATGTTGGCTGTCTATACCTTCGTTTTTGGTTTGGTCTTTAAATCGCGCTGGCCCGGCGGTTCGGATTCAAAAGTCGAATTTGCACTCATCCTGTTTGCGGGACTCATCGTCTTCAACATTTTTTCCGAAACAGTCACCCGGGCGCCCAGTTTGATTCTGAGCAATTCAAACTACGTCAAAAAAGTCGTTTTTCCCCTGGAAATTTTGCCTATTGTGGCCCTAGGCACCGCATTTTTTCATGCCGGAATCAGTTTGCTCGTCTGGCTTATTTTTTACTGTCTATTTTTGGGCGTGCCGTCTTTTACCGTCTTGCTCCTCCCCCTCATCCTCTTGCCGCTGCTCGTTTTCAGCTTGGGATGCTCCTGGATACTGGCGTCACTCGGGGTTTATCTGCGCGATGTTGGGCAGTTCATTGGGCTGGCGGTCACCGCACTGATGTTTCTAACCCCCATTTTTTATCCGGTTGCCGCATTACCCGATGATTTACAGTCGCTGCTGTTCCTCAATCCGCTAACCTCTGTCGTTGAACAAACCCGCGACGTTCTGATCTGGGACAAACTCCCGGACGGGGTTCTGTTTTCCATTGATGGCGCTATTTCTATCGCGGTCGCCTGGCTGGGTTTTGCCTGGTTCCAAAAAACACGCAAGGGATTTGCTGATGTCCTCTAATTTAACGAGTCAAACCCCCACCTCCAGCAACGTCGTTTGGCACCACGCCACCGTCACCCGCGCGCGCCGCGAAGCGCAAAACGGGCATCGTGGAGCCATTATTTGGTTCACCGGTTTATCGGGATCGGGAAAATCGACGCTCGCCCACGCCGTTGAAGAAACGCTTTATCAGCAAGGCTGCCGGACGTTTGTCCTGGATGGCGACAATGTGCGCCACGGACTGTGTGGCGAACTAGGGTTTTCAACGCAAGATCGCCAGGAAAACATACGGCGTATCGGCGAAGTCGCCAAGCTGTTCATGGAAGCCGGCATCATTGTCCTGACCGCCTTCATCTCGCCTTACCGCGATGACCGGGAACGCGTGCGCGGCATGGTCGAACACGGCGATTTCATCGAGATTTTTTGCGATAGCTCCATTGAGGTTTGCGAAACACGCGACGTCAAAGGCCTCTACAAAAAAGCCCGTACAGGAGAAATTCCCGAATTTACCGGGATTTCATCCCCCTACGAAATCCCAGAAAACCCCGAGCTGAACATCAACACTGGAACCGTTGCTCTGGAAAATTGTGTACAGCAGGTGATTCAAGAAATAAGGCAGCGGCGGGCTATCGGTGTGGCCCCGCCACCGGTTTGAAACCGGTCATAATGAGGCACATGGCTGGAGACCCGCGTGGATAGGCGTTCTACAGAGCATGTGTCTGAAGAATGGCGTAAACAATGGCTCTCCTGGCAGGTACCTTGTAGATCAGCCATGGGCGCGGCTTATAGAGGCGATGGGTACGCGGTACCCCAGCTCCAATAAAATTAAAAACGACGATTTAAAACTCAGATGAAAAATAGAAAAACGAAGAACTTCGTAGCCAGATGCGAAGTAGCACATCAGCCTCCGCTCAAACCGTTGCTAGCTCCCAGTGTGGAAGCGAAACCGCAGCGCTTGATTGTCGTGTTAGGCATGCACCGCAGTGGTACGAGTGCCATAACGCGCGGTTTGCAGGTGATGGGGGTGGAACTGGGCGATAGACTAATGCCGCCTGTTGAAAGCGAAAATCCTAAAGGTTATTGGGAAGACCTTGATCTTAACACTCTGAATATCGAAATGCTGAGTGTCCTGGGCAGTGATTGGAATCACTTGTCTCTGATTGACTTAATCGATGTAGAAATATTACGGAAGAAAGGTTACCTTCTGCGTGCGCTTGATTTGCTTCATCAGAAGGTTGGCAAGGTACCTATCTTCGGTTTCAAAGACCCGAGAGTCGCAAAATTATTACCGTTCTGGAAAATTGTATTTATCCAATGTAAATTCGATGTGAGCTATGTAATAGCCGTTCGTCACCCACTCAGTGTAGTAAAATCTTTGGCTAAACGTGGTATTGAATCTGGTCAGAGTTATCTACTGTGGCTTGGACATATCATTACAATTTTGACAGGATGCTATGGCAATAAAAATGTGTTAATTGACTTTGATAGCTTGATGCAAAACCCAGATCACGAATTGATGAGGATTGCAAAATTAAATAATCTTAAAATTGATACCATAGAATTACAAAGATACAAATTTGAATTTCTTGACAACTCTCTTCGACATACGGTTTATAGAACAAATGATTTGATGTTGGATGATACTTGTCCGCCCATTGTTCGAGAAGTTTATACTACTTTTATTGATATAATTCATAAAGAAATAAACCTTGATAACTTAGAATTACAAACTAAAATAGTGCGCTGGTCGGAAGAGTTAGAACGACTTAAATTTTCTATGTTACTAGTAGACAAATTATTCATTAAAAATATAATCTATATGCAGATAGTCACAGAACGCGACGCCAATATGGTTGCCATCGAGCAGCATTGGTCAGAAAAAAGCCGAAATCAGGAGCTTGAAATTGTTCGCCGTGGCGAGTGGGGGCTATCACGTGACCAAGTGGTTACTGAACGCGAAGGACAGATAGCCCAACTCAGCCAAGTAGTTACTGAACGCGAAGGACAGATAGCCCAACTCAGCCAAGTGGTTACTGAACGCGAAGGACAGATAGCCCAACTCAGCCAAGTGGTTACTGAACGCGAAGCTAAGATGGTTGCCATCGAAAGGAGCTTGTCGAAAAAAATCCGCGAACAGGATCTTGAAATTGTTCGCCGTGGCGAGTGGGGACTATCATGTAATGCAGAACTAAAAAAATTACAATCAGAATTTAATGAAGTAATCTGCTCTTATTCGTGGAAACTTACCTCTCCGTTAAGAGTTTGGAAGTGGTTTTGGCCCACAGCAATTAGCATTTTCAATAGTTTTCCGATCAATCGCACATCAAAAGACAAAATTGCATTTTTTCTTTTTAAACACTTTCCCTCTGTTTTTGATCATCTTGATTCGTACAAATCTTGGAAGTCTCGACAAGAGTGGTTAATAAAAAATACCACGCGGACTATTTTGCATACGCCTGTACTGGTTAATGATAATTTGGCACCCAACTCAACAGGCGCTGTAATACGATTTGAATATTTTAGTCAGCCAGTCCTAGTTTCTGTAATTATTCCAATCTATGGGCAAATAAATTACACGCTGCGCTGCCTAAATTCAATTGCACAGAACTCTCCGATAGTACCTTTTGAAGTACTGATTGTTGACGACTGCTCACCTGACAATTCTGTAGAAGTACTCGCTCGACAACAAGGAATTCGGCTGATAAAGAATTCAAAAAACCTCGGATTTATTCGCTCTTGTAATCGAGGAGCATCTGAAGCAAAAGGCCAATATTTATTATTTTTAAATAATGACACCGAAGTTACTACAGGATGGCTTGACGAATTACTACGCACTTTCGAAGAATTCCCTGGAACTGGACTGGTCGGATCAAAATTAATCTATCCAGATGGCGTCTTACAAGAAGCTGGCGGCATCATATGGCAGGATGGCAGTGCTTGGAATTTTGGTCGATTACAAGATCCACAACTACCGATCTACAACTATGCCAGAGAAGTAGACTACTGTTCTGGCGCATCCATCATGGTGCCAAAAGTTCTTTTCGATGAAATAGGTGGTTTCGACGAATACTACCTTCCTGCCTACTGTGAAGACGCCGATCTTGCACTAACAATCCGCAACATGGGCTATCGTGTTATTTATCAACCGTTGTCAACGGTGATTCATTATGAAGGAATTACTTCTGGTGTCGATACCTCACAAGGAATCAAAGCGTACCAAATTTTAAACACAAAAAAGCTTTATGTAAAATGGAAAAGTTACCTGGATCTACATCAACCTAATGGTACAGATATAGATAATGCAAAAGACCGTCGCGCAATCCGGCGTGTCCTAGTTATTGATCACTGCACTCCTACCCCAGATCATGATTCTGGGTCTATTGACGCTTACAACATTATGCTATTGTTGAGAGAAATGGATTTTCAGGTAACATTTATTCCAGAAGATAATTTTCTCTATATGCCGAAATATACTACGGCACTACAACGTGTCGGTATTGAAATGCTCTACGCTCCTTATTGCACATCTGTTGAGCAGCATTTGAAAGATTTCGGTGATCGTTATGAATTGTCTTTCCTGTTCCGACCGGCTGTTGCTGAGAAGTATATAAAATCTATTAGAAAATTATGTAAAAACGTGAAAATTTTATTTCACACTGTTGATTTACATTTTCTTAGAATGAAGAGAGAGCTGGAGCTATACGAAGATCAAAGTAAAATAAAGAATGCAGAAGAAATGAAACAACGTGAGCTTGATTTAATAACTGCTGCTGATATTACAACAGTTGTTAGCACAGAAGAACTTATATTGTTGTCAGAATATGTTAAAGAAAATAAAGTCAGGTTATTGCCATATTCAAGATTTGTTGAAGGAACAAACAATTTTTTTCACCAGCGTAAGGATATAATATTTGTCGGCGGCTATCAGCATACGCCTAATATTGATGCCGTGCACTATTTTGTGGCAGAAATCATGCCACTGTTACGAAAAAGTTTACCTGGTGTTAATTTTTATGTAGTGGGTAGCAAACCACCGCCAGAAATACACGCATTAGCCAATAAAGATATAATAATAAGTGGTTTTGTCGAAAATCTTACCCCTCTGCTAGATAAAATGCGTGTTTCAGTCGCACCTCTACGTTATGGTGCAGGGATAAAAGGCAAGATCGGCACAGCAATGGCCGTAGGTTTACCTGTTGTGGCTACGCCGTTAGCAGCAGAAGGTATGTCTCTAACAGATGAAAAAAATATCTTAGTTGCCGATGGCGCAGAGCAATTCGCCAATTCAATTATAAGGATTTATCAAGACGAGGCTCTATGGAATAAAATCAGCTATAACGGGCTGGAGTTTGCAGAGAATGCTTGGGGGGCTGAGACTGCCTGGAATACTTTGTCTGGAATACTTCGAGAACTGGGCATCAACTCTGAACGTAACACTAGGGCACTCAAACTTTACAGGCCGTTTTGATGAATTATGTCATGAAGCAAATTATTGAAAAATTGCCGCACACTCATATCTCCGTCGTTATTCCAGTGTACAAAGCCGAGCGTTGTCTAGACGAACTATACCTTCGCCTAAAAGCCGCATTGGAAACAATTTCGCCAAATTTTGAAATTATCCTGGTCGAAGATTGCGGCGGCGACAACTCATGGCAAGTCATTGAGCGGTTGGCAGCAACTGATCATCGTGTTTGTGGCATCCAGTTCAGCCGCAACTTTGGACAACACTATGGAATTACTGCCGGGTTGGATTACTGTCGTGGAGACTGGGTAATCGTCATGGATTGTGATCTACAGGATCGCCCAGAAGAAATACCGCACCTGTATGCCAAGGCGCAAGATGGTTACGATATAGTCTTGGCGCGGCGTGGCTTTAGACGCGACCCGCTACTAAAACGCATGACTTCATGGCTGTTCTACAAGATATTCAGCTATTTGGCAGATATTGAATATGATGGTGAGAGTGGTAATTTTCGCATCATGTCACGCAGGGTAGTGGCTAATTTTTGCCGCATGCGCGAACAACTACGTTTCTTTGGCGGATTGGTACAATGGATGGGGTTCCCCACAGCCAGCATTCAGGTAGAACACGCCGAACGTTTCGAGGGTAAGTCTACCTACACCTTTTCAAAACTGTGGCAGCTGGCTTCAGAAACCATCATTGCTCATTCAGATAAGCCTCTAAGGCTGGCTGTTCGTTTCGGTTTTATGATTACATTCCTCTCTTTTTTGTATGGGATATACATTTTTTGGCATGCCCTATTTTATGGATCATCTATTCCAGGCTGGAACAGCTTGATTGTTTCGCTATATTTCATCGGTGGGATCGTTATCGCTATTCTCGGTATTATCGGAATCTACCTCGGTAAGACCTTCGACGAAAGCAAGAAACGACCTCTATATATCATAAAACGGGCAACTTTCGATGAACAAACCCCTGTTGATTAAACCTACACCATGGGACACAAAAGCGTTTGGTATGCCTACCTGGGAGTTACTCGAACATTCGACGGCTGCGCTACAACAAGCCGTGAAGACTAAGGGGCATCACACTATCAAGATTGATCCATTAGAAGATAAACGCTTGCTGCACGAGCATGGATTCTATTACTGTGACACTTTGATAGAACCCTACTGCAATGCACCTCGATTACGTTCAGAGCACCACTCTGACGCGACCATCTCTAAAGATGTTCAGGCAAGACAAGTATTAGAAATATGTCATGGCGCATTTTCTTATGGTCGATTTCATCGCGATTTCAACCTACCAAAGGCTGCCGCCGACTATCGTTACGATAAGTGGCTGGAGCAATTGCTTGAATCAAAAAATGTTTATGGGCTTTACTGGCAGGGCGTACTAGCAGGGTTTATCGGCTATAGGGAGAATACCCTAGTGTTACACGCGCTGTCGGAAAGATATCGCGGTAATAATTTGTCGAAATACTGGTGGAGCGCAGTATGCAGAAAATTACTTTTAAATAGATACGATGAAGTTAAAAGCTCGATTTCCGTCACTAATATCGCTGTTTTTAAACTGTACGCTTCTCTTGGTTTTTCATTCAAAAATCCTAAAGATATTTATCATTGTTTGGTGCGATGAGTTATTTTATATGTTGCAATTAATTCGTTATGGCGTAGTTGGTGTAATAAGTAATTTAACAATTTATTTTTTTTACCTATTTATTACCTACCTCAGCGTCGAACCAAAAACAGCAATGACTTTAATGTATATTATCGGTGCATTGATCGGGTTTGTTTTAAATCGAAAATGGACATTCGCTCATTTCGGAGAATCAGCCCGTGCAGCTTTTCGCTATGTACTGGCGCATTTATTTGGATATGTACTTAATTTTTTAATTCTTTTTACTTTTGTTGACCGCCTTGGCTGTGCCCATCAATGGGTTCAAGCCATGGCGATAATAATCGTCGCAGGGGTTTTATTTTTAATATTTAAATATTATGTTTTTATAAAAATAATATAGAGGAATAATATGAATATGGGAATAGGATTCAAAGCTCACTATTTCAAAGAATTGGCAGAATTAGAGTCTGGAAATTTTTGGTTCCGCATCAGAAACAAGATTATACTCTGGTCGCTGCACAAATATTCTCCAGAGTTAAAATCATTCCTCGAAATTGGATGCGGCACAGGATTTGTTATTACGGAAATATCGAAAAAATTTCCTGATGCCCATCTATCTGGGAGTGAGTATTTGGAAGAAGGTTTAGCTCATGCCCGGCAACGAGTACCTGGTGCCGAATTCACACAAATGGATGCCAGACACATTCCTTATGAAGAAAAACTGGATGCTATCGGTGCTTTCGATGTTCTGGAGCATATTGAGGAAGACGAAATCGTTCTGCAACAAATTTACAAAGCACTTAAACCATGCGGTGTTATGTTCATCACCGTCCCACAACACCGCTGGCTGTGGAGCACGGTTGATGAATACGCCTGCCATGTCAGGCGATATGGCCCCCATGAATTACATCAAAAAGTTTGTAGGGCAGGGTTTGAAATAATTCGAAGTACTTCGTTTGTCAGCACGCTGCTGCCAGCGATGTTTTTATCCAGATTATTCAAATCGAACAAAAAAAATATGAACATGGATGATATAGCGGGACTTTATGTCAACCCTATACTTAACAAAATTTTCGAGTGGTTTCTAGTATTTGAGTTGGTATTTATCCGCGTTGGAATTTCTTTTCCCGTGGGTGGATCTCGATTGCTGGTTGCCCGCAAACCGATGACGATACAGAAGGAAACATAAGAGATGAATCTAAACAATATTCCTTTCAACAAACCTTATATGACAGGGCGCGAGCTATGGTATATCGCACAAGCACACACTAATGGACATCTTGCTGGCGACGGTACTTTTACAAAAAAATGCCATGCCTGGCTAGAAACCAGCACTGGGGCACATAAGGCATTACTCACGCACTCATGTACGGCAGCATTAGAAATGGCGGCCATCCTTGCTGGCATCCAACCGGGTGACGAGGTAATTATGCCATCATATACATTTGTCTCGACAGCCAATGCTTTTGTGCTGCGCGGTGGGGTTCCGGTGTTTGTCGATATTCGACAAGACACACTCAATATTGATGAAGCAAAAATTGAGGCAGCCATCACCCCCCGCACTAAAGCAATCGTTCCGGTACATTACGCTGGCGTCGCTTGCGAAATGGATGTCATTATGAATATAGCTAATAGATATAATCTATTGGTTATTGAAGATGCCGCGCAAGGAGTAATGTCAACTTATAAAGGGAAGCCTCTTGGATCAATTGGTGATTTTGGCGCTTATTCATTTCACGAAACAAAAAATATAATATCTGGCGAAGGTGGTGCATTACTGATAAATAATAAAATGTTTTGTGACCGATCAGAAATAATCCGAGAAAAGGGTACAAACCGCAGTCAGTTTTTTCGCGGCCAAGTAGATAAATACACATGGGTTGATATTGGATCATCATATCTTCCTGGTGAAGTAATAGCTGCTTTTTTGTGGGCGCAAATGGAAGAGGCGAGCGCTATTACGCAGAAACGAATAAATTTATGGTGGTTATATCATGAAGCCTTTGCATCACTTGAAATTATAGACAAAATACGTCGACCAATGATACCGAATGGTTGCGCTCATAATGCACATATGTATTATTTATTACTGCCCGATTTGAATAAAAGAACGTTATTTATTGAGTACTTAAGATCAAAATCAATATTTTCTGTTTTTCATTATGTTCCGTTACATTCAGCTTCGGCGGGTTTAAAATATGGACGCATCAATGAAAACATGGAATTTACAAACAATCTTTCAGATCGAATTGTCCGTCTTCCATTATGGGTAGGATTGGATGAAAATATTGAGCGGGTGATTGCTGAGACGATCAACGCAATCGATGCAGTGTGTTAAAAAGTTGAGGATGCTATGTTTGAAAACATGAATTTGCGCTTAGTTTTTATTGTAACTGCTGCAGTTTTTTTTATTGTTTATCCAGTCTATTCTTTCATTGGGATGGGACCGTTTCTTTGGCACGTAGTTCAACCTGAAGCTTGGCAGGGGGGGCTTGAACTCGTGCTCCTGTTTTTATTTTTCTATTATTCCATAACCGTTCGTTCTTCTTTTAAGAAGTATGCATTTTTCTTGATTCCAGCAATTTTATACTCAAGAAGACATGGAGTAGATTTATCAATAATTTCATTATATTTATATATAGAAGCTATTTTTTCTATTGGCTGGACACTGTCACCATATGTAGGGGGTAGACAGGAAGCACGGCAAGAAAATTATTTTTTTGCCGGTTTTCTTGGTGTTACCGTTTGGCTATTCATCATCTGGTTGTTATCTGCTATCGGTTTTGGATCGATCAAAGCAATACAAATAATAACTTGCACCACTTTTGGACTTGCCTTATTGTTCAACAAAGCCCCTAGGTTGGTTATATTGTTTTCTCCGTGGCTAAGAGTAAAGAGACCGTTTGAACGTGCTTCTGTAGCGCTTATTGGAATTCTTTTTTTCGCCCTTTTTGCAAAAATATCATCAGCTCAAACGATTGATTACGATTCAATGTGGTATGGCCTTCAATTAGAAAAAGTTATGCTTGGAGAAGGAAGTCTATATTCATATCAAGGACTTGTTGCCATGGTGCATTACTATCCTAAACTATACGAGTCACTGCTGATTCCTTTTTCTGGTCTTGATAGTCGATCACTACTAATGGGTCTAGGTGTATATAGTTGGTTATTAGTCATATTAACATCATTTGCGGTTATGCGTGAATTTAAAGTTGGCTTAACTCTAGCTATTCTTGTAAGTGCGCTTATCGCAACACTACCAGCTCTCGGTAATATATCAATTACGACAAAAGGAGATTCTTTCGCGGCTTGGTTAGGCATATTAGGGGTATTTTTCTTATTGCGCTTTCGTAAAACAGGTGACATTATATGGTTTTTAGCGGGGATTTCAGCTTCTGTTTTTTCTATTCTTTCTAGGTTATCCGTGCTGCCGTATATTGCCATATTAATATTTTATTTAATCTTTTCTGTTGTTGAAAAAAGAGATAAAAAAGTAAGTTATAAAATTAATAAATTAAACATATATATTTTTCCAATACTTTCTATTCTAGTTGCGACGCTAATTTTTGGCAGATCTGTTTATTTGGCAGGGGTACCTTTTATTGCGCCCAATCAATTGGTGAATTTAGAAAACTACTTTGGGATGTATGTTAACTACCCTGTTGGAACGACTCCTTCATCTAGCTATCTGAGAATACCTATACTATGGGGTGCTTGGTCTTATCTATTTAATCCGGCAAATTTTGTAATTTTATTGATTACATGGGTAGGTAACGTATGGATATTTTTACCAATAGCGGGCATCACTCTATCACCTACATGGCGCGATCAGTTTAGTCGGGATAAATTGTTATTTTTATTAATAGGACTAGCTTTTCCTATAGTTTTATTTACTACTAAATTTAATATAAAACATGGCGCTGACGGTAATTATTTTATTCTACCTATTATTTGTTTATTAATTTTTGGTTCTTTTATGCTGAATGGTGCATCCCGCTATATAAATAATTGGCTAGGTGCGGTATTTCTATCATTTTCTATGGTGTCCAGTGCAATAATATTTGTCACAGGATCGTGGGGGCCAGGTACTCGGTCATTTGACTTTATTTTTAATCGGCTACCATTTGAGATTTCATCTACTCGAAAAAATGTTTTAAATAAAAATAAGTTCTTCGATATTTATGAGTATTTTAAGGGGGTTCCGACAAACTCTAGGGTCATTGGTTTTGAAGATTCAGCAAACAAAAACGACCCAATTGGTTGGCAATTACCTGTCAGATATGAACCAATAGAAATAATTTATTGGTCTAGACCTGAGCTGGTAAACTCTAGCCTAAGCTTTAGACAGTTTCTCATCAAGACAAAAATTAACTATATTTTGTTATCGAGAAGAAATTCACTTATCTCAAATAATAAAGATTCATCGAATAATTTTATCGATGCTATTAATGAGCTAAATGGGGAAAACTTGGCGACCAAAACTTTCGATAACAGCGATTATGAAATATGGAAATTAGCCGTTCATTTTCAATCTATTCGTTCACATTCAATAATGAAAAATAAAGGAATAATTGATGCGTCTCTTGCTCCCGGTACTAGCTGCGAAAACTATTCTAATCTACAGGCAAAAATCAGATGGTCATTTCCAAATATTTTAGGTATTCATATTGAAGTAAAATCTGAAGCTTCCTTAAGCTCAAAACTGTGGGCAGATGTTGAAAGTGAGGGAGAAGCTACAACCGGAGCTTGGGTAGCGAAAGGGACAGAGTTCACTTTTAGAAACATTAGCGACAATAGTGAATTAGCTAAATTAATTGTTGATGACTGTGCCAGCGACTAGAAATTTAGGGGGCTCTGGGGGCGTTAGTTCAGGGCATGCACATGATCCTATTAAGGGGTTCTAAGCCCAAATCCACGAAATTTTTAGAATGGGCCGTAAAGCTAGCACTGTCGCGACAAGTGTCGTAAAATGGGGCGCCGCAGAATTCGGAAAAAATCGTACGCTAAGGTTTTCCGCTGCTGCGTAGCGGCCGAAACTGGCCGTCCTCAACCTTCCTGTTTTGCCGCCAGACGTAATCACCGGTCAGATTGATGTGCTCCCAGCCAAGAGGCGACAGATATTGCAGCAGTCCGTCATTGATGGGTTTGCCGGTTTCGCGTAGCGCTTGCGTTGCACGGTCGAGATAGACGGTGTTCCACAAAACGATAGCGGCTGTTACCAGATTGAGTCCGCTGGCGCGGTAGCGCTGCTGTTCGAAACTGCGGTCGCGGATTTCGCCCAAGCGGTTGAAGAACACGGCCCTGGCCAGCGCGTTCCTCGCCTCGCCCTTGTTCAACCCGGCATGGACACGGCGGCGCAACTCGATATTTTGCAGCCAGTCCAAGATAGGGTGCGCTTAAACAAACGACACTAAAGTTGCATAGGATTTCTCACTTTTGGCCACGTACATAACCTCCCCAAAGGTCTTGTCTTTGCATTCCCCTTAGGCAATGGCCTAGCTTTTGACTGTCTTC
>Ga0194061_1001206_pt1 | contig 15391 bp, 15 predicted proteins | sample SepL2221m_MetaG_FD_163423 | JGI IMG/M metagenome (GOLD analysis project Ga0194061, IMG submission 163423) | Anoxic zone freshwater microbial communities from boreal shield lake in IISD Experimental Lakes Area, Ontario, Canada - Sep2016-L224-21m | ecosystem: Environmental > Aquatic > Freshwater >...
GAATTAGACTGCGGGTTATTGTGCTTTTTTAATCCTGAAACAGGTGAGATAAAATCGTTACCTGATTTCGATTCCAACCCATACGCAGAAGAAGAGATGTGGGAAGAAGAAATTAAGGAAATAGAATCTAATTCTGAAAAGTACCTTGAGTTCGAAAAAATGTCAAGTCGAGATAGTTTTAGAATGATGGAAGATTTTGTAGATGAAGTTAAGGATGAAAAGATACAAGACCTTCTTGCAGACGGTCTTGGCAGACCTAGGCCTTTTCATAACTTTAAGTTTGTAATAGATAACGCTGGAGAATACAGAGATAAATGGTTTGAGTTTAAGGAAAAGAGATATTGTGAATGGATTGAAGAACAAATAGAAGGATTTAATAATACAATTGATGAAGACGACGAGGATTAATTTTACATGATTTATTTGTATGAGTCTTTTCTCTTTTGGATATCAAGCAGAAAAACAGTTCTTGATGAAGCATCTATTAAATAGAAAACCCTTGTTGAACCAACCCTATAACGATAAACACCTTCGTACTCACCCTTAAGTTTTTTTACATTCAATCCGAAGTAAGGATTCTCCTTTAGCTGAGGGTATACATAATCTGATAACTTTTTAGACAACTGCTTAAATTCGGGTTTAGCAATATTACGGCTAAAAGTGTCGGTCTCGGCTATTTTATATTTAGCCGACAATTTTATATTTACCTTTCTTTATATCTTCAAGGCTGCTTTTAAGACCTTTTAATAAGTTTTTATCAGAGACAATATCGTTCATCTCTTCGTCCGAAACATATTGATCTGTCAAAAGGTAAGAAAAAGCTGCGTTTTCAATAAAGTTAGAAATGCTGCGATTTTCCCCGTTTGCCGCTTTTTTAAAGACCTTGTAAACTTTGTCTTCAATTCGTAATGTTATAGTTTTTGACATTATTCGTTTTTATTCAAAAGTAAACATATTTATTCAGATTATCAAGTACCAACTCTAATCAATATTGCGAACTCCTCTGTTTCGCGAAACTAATTTTATCTACTACAAATGAGTAATACCAGAAGTAACTTTTTTCAGTAACTTACAAACTTCTCTGACGTCATCAAGGCTGCATACACCAACGGATATTCTGAACCAGAGTGAATCGGGATTTGCGCCAAAGGCAAAGAAGGGAACGACCGCAATGCCCGCTTCGTCCAGAAGGAAGTTAGTAATATCGGCAACGCTGCTTATGGTTTTTCCTGCAGGGGTTTTATAACCAATGAGATTAAGTTTTACAGAAAGGTACAATGCACCCTGCGGAGATATGGCATCAACATCAATACCTGTTGCTTTAATTTGCATTATAGTTTTATATAGTAAATCGAGTCTATCAAACAATCCGCTTTTAAATCCCTTCAGATATTTTTCCACTTCTGCGGTATCTTTAAGAAACTTTGATACGGCAACCTGTTCAGGTTTAGGGCTCCACGCGCCTATATGAGCAATCATTTGTTTCATCTTTGCGATAACCGGTTCGGGGCCGAAAGCCCAGCCGAGCCTGACCCCTGTTGCAGCAAAGCACTTAGAAATACCATCGACAAATATTATATAATCTTTTATTTCAGGGCATACTTCTACCGGGTTTATGAACTTAGTATTGCCGTAAGTAAGGAGCCAGTAGACGATATCATAGAAAACGTACAGAGGTTTATTATCTTCAGCAATCCGTCTTTTGTTTTCTTCAACTATGAGATTGAATATATCCTTTGTATTCTCAGAAGAATAAGTCGTTCCAGCGGGGTTTGAAGGCGAGTTAAAAGTAATCAAAGAAGCAAAACCCAGAAGAGGTTTGATTTCTTCAGGGGTCACCATAAAATTATTTTCGGGTTTTGCCTCAAAAGTAATTTCCTCTGCTTCAACGAGTTGAACATAATTATAATTATTCCAGGAGGGCACAACGTTTATAACTTTATCGCCTTTATTAATCAGTGTTTTAAAAAGAATGTATGTTAAGGGACGTGAGCCGCTGCCTGTAATGATTTCGTTTGGGTTGTAATCGAATCCGCCAAAGTATTTTATGTGAGCAGATACTGATTCAAGCAATTCGGGCATACCGCCAACGACGGGATAATTAGTATACTTTGATTTATAGGCTGTGATTATTTCCTCCTCAAGTATTAACGGAATTGGAAAATGTACAGGGTCAAAATCCCCAATCGTGAGATTAAAAATCTTTTCGCCTTTACTTCGGCGCTCGTTTATTTTTGCGGCAATATTACTGATTGAAAGCGAACTTAGTTTATTCGCAACATCAGATAATTTATGTATAGAATTATCATGATTCAATAGTGTATTTATCAAATAATTTCTTGAATAACAAATTAAACAGAAAACTTCATACTTAATACATATAAATATAACCGGATATTTAATATTTTGTAGAACTTTTTAGTATAAGTTTACCTTATAAAAGTATACAATGATTATTTAAGAAAATTCATATATTTAATACATATAAAGATAATAATTTAGAGTGATAGATTTATTAATAAAAATGATGGAAGTCGATTCGACTTCCGGCAAAGAAGAAAACATCGTAGGAGTTATTCAGAAGCACTTTTCTCCTGAGAGAGCCGTATGTGAAATACAGGATATTCCGAACGGGAAGAAGAACGTTTATTACAAATGGGGAAACCCAGAAATAATATTCTGTTCGCACTTTGATACGGTTCCGCCGTTTATTCCTCCTTACAACGAAGGAAAAAGAATAATGGGTCGCGGTTCGTGTGATGCAAAGGGGCAGATAGCCGTACTGGCAGAAACCTGTTTACAGCTTGAAGCAGAAGGAAAGACAAACTTCGGACTGCTTATGCTGGCGGGAGAAGAAGTCGGGTCTTACGGTGCACGGACTGCAAACGAATTAATAAAAGGATGCAAGTATGTGGTTGTAGGCGAACCTACAGAAAACAAACTGATTAAAGCAGGAAAAGGAAACGTGCTTGTTGAGTTTACTATAAAAGGGAAGGCAGCACATTCGGGTTATCCTGCAAAAGGCGAAAATGCTATTGAAAGGTTCAGAGTATTCCTGAATAAATTAAAGGGGTTGGAATTTCCCGAAGATGATATACTCGGAGACACGACTTATAACGTAGGAATGTTATCGTCGAACAATGCGCACAATGTGATATCGGATAACGTATCGTTTAAAGTATTTTTCAGGACGACTTTTGCAACACACGGAATACTGGAAGAAAAGATAAATGAAATATGTGACAAGCATACAGAATATAAGGTACAATATGGAGATGAGCCGATAGAGTTTCATACGGTCGAAGGATTTGAAACGGGAATAGTTTCTTACGGAAGCGATGCCCCTGAATTATTCAACTTAGGAAAGAGGCTCCTGTACGGACCAGGAACAATATTTGTAGCACATACACAGGAAGAGCACGTAGTGATATCAGATTTGCATAAAGCAGTAAAAGATTTAAAAAATATTTACTATAAACTGGAGAAAGAAATTGGAGAATAGAATTAAAGTCGGAGTACTCGGATGCACGGGCGCGGTTGGACAGAAACTGATAGCATTGCTTGAGAACCATCCGTGGTTTGAGGCATCGGAGGTTGCGGCTTCGGAAAATTCTGCAGGACAGAAATATTCCGAACGCGTAAACTGGAAAGAGTCAAAGCCGATACCTGAGAACGTGAAGAACTTAACTATTAAGAACTGCAATGAGAAGTTAGACGCGAAGATACTATTCTCAGGACTTGATTCATCTGTAGCAGGAGAGATTGAAGAATACTATGCGAACGAAGGGTATGCAGTTGTAAGCAATTCAAAGAATCACAGAATGTCGGAAGACGTACCACTTATAATACCCGAGATAAATCATTCACACTTTGAGATAATTAACCTTCAGCAGAAGAGGTTTTCTAAAGGCGGCTTCATTGTAACGAATCCGAACTGTTCCACAATAGTAATGGTGCTTGCACTTTATCCCATATTTAAAAACTTCGGACTTGAAAAAGTTCTCGTCAGTACGATGCAGGCAATATCGGGTGCGGGATATCCCGGAGTACCTTCACTGGACATACTCGGCAACATCGTTCCTTACATAAAGGATGAAGAAGAGAAGATGCAGACAGAGCCATTGAAGATATTCGGAGAGGTTAAAGACGGAAAGATTAACTTTGCAGACTTTACATTATCTGCTATGTGCAACAGGGTACCTGTGCAGAACGGGCATACTACATCGATATCTTTTAAGACAAAGAAACCTGCTACAAAAGAGGCGATAATAAAATCATTCGGAGATTACGAACATCTCGGACTGCCTTTCTCACCTGAGAAAGTAGTACAGTATTTTGATGACCCTGCAAGACCACAGCCGGCGCTGGATTTATACAACGGTAACGGGATGACGGTGTCTGTGGGAAACTTAAGAGAGTGCAACATACTCGACTGGAAGATGACGGCATTCGGACATAACACGATAAGGGGAGCGGCTGGAGCGGCAATACTGAACGCAGAATATTTAGTTAAAAACAAATACATAAAATGATAGTAATGAAATTCGGCGGAACATCTGTTGGAGATGTTTCGTCAATAAGAAGACTAGTTGAGATTGTAAGGACGAGGCTGGCAAAAAAACCTGTGGTTGTGGTATCGGCAATATCTAAAGCAACAGACACTTTACAGAATGCAGCAAGGCTATCTGAGAAGGGCGAACTGAGCAGTGCAAAAAAATTACTGAAGGATCTTGAAACAAGACACTCAGATATATGCAAAGAACTTCTAGGCGATGGCACAAAGGAATATGAAGATGTAACATTAAAGATAAAGGAATACTTTACAACGATATTAGAACTAATAAAAGGAGTGTCGCTTCTTTCGGAGCTGTCAGAAAGGAGCATGGCAAAGATAATATCACACGGAGAGTTACTTTCATCACTTGTGATAGATGCCGTGTTTAACCATAACAAAATTAAGACTACGCTTATTGATGCAAGGGAGTTTATATATACTGACGATAATTACCTGGTCGGTGAGCCTATGATGGAAAAAATAAAAACAGGTACACCCAAAATTATAATACCGCTGATAAAGAATAATGATGTTGTGTTAACACAGGGTTTTATTTCAAACACAGAAGATAAAAGAACGACAACACTCGGCAGAGGAGGTTCGGATTACAGTGCCTCGCTTATAGGAATGGCAATGGACGCAGAAGAGATTGAAATATGGACAGACGTTGACGGAATGCTGACTGCAGACCCGAGGAAAGTAAACAACACAAAGATAGTATCTGTTATATCGTTTGAAGAGGCGGCAGAACTTGCGTACTTTGGAGCAAAGGTATTACATCCGCTGACGATACAGCCTGCGGTAGAAAAAGAAATTCCCGTAAGGATACTTAATTCAAAGAATCCCGAGAATGAGGGAACTCTGATACTATCAGACTCAAAGAAAATAAAGGGAGGAATTAAATCGATATCCTGCAAGGAGAACATAAAGGTGCTGAACGTGTTCTCTACAAAGATGTTAAATTCATATGGTTTTTTAAGAAGAATATTTGAAATATTTGATAACAACCAGACATCAGTCGATTTGATTACAACGTCGGAAGTAAACGTATCGCTTACTCTTGACAATGAAGAACGCATTGAGGAAATTGTAAAAGAACTGTCTGTGTTTTCAACAGTAAAAGTAGAAGAAGAGAAGTCGCTTGTCTGTGTTGTAGGGAAGGACTTAAAGAATACTAAAGGAATTGCAAAGAGGATATTTCAGAAGTTAGGAGATTTCAACATAACGATGATATCCCAGGGGGCGTCACTAATTAACGTAAGTTTTGTTGTTAATAAGAGCGACCTGCAGGAAGTAATGCAGGTGCTGCACGATGAATTTTTTGATAATTCAAATTAAATAAATGGATATTATAATATCGGGTTACGGAAAAATGGGCAAGGAAGTTGAAGCCGTGATAAAATCACGCGGCGGGAAATCACTTGCAAGAATTAATGACGGGAACGCATTGAAGAATGCGAAGTATGAAGAGAACGTGTGTATAGATTTTACGACACCTGAGGCGTTTAAAGAGAATTATAAATACATATGCGATAACTTCAAGGCTGCTGTAGTAGGAACGACGGGCTGGTTTGATATAAAAGATGATGTGTTAAGTTATTTTAAAGAAAAGAATAAGACATTGATATACGCTACAAACTTTTCTATAGGTGTAAACATATTCTTTAAAATTACAGAATTATCATCAAAGCTGATTAACGGGCTGGCACATTACGATCCGTACATTCTTGAACTGCATCACAAACAAAAGCTTGATGCACCATCGGGGACAGCAAAGACAATAGAGAAAATAGTTGAGGATGTATTCGAGAAAAGAGTTGAAGCAGAGTCTATAAGAAGCGGTTACATAAAAGGAATACACGAAGTAGGGTTTGAATCAGAAGAGGACGGAATCACACTGAAGCACGAAGCATATTCTAGAAAAGGGTTTGCGGAAGGCGCTGTGACGGCGGCTGAATGGGCTGAGGACATAAAGGGCATATATGAGTTTAAAGAGTTACTGGAAGAAAAGTTTAAAAATATATTAAAATAACAATGAAAGAAATTAAAGGCTGCGGAACTGCATTGGTTACTCCGTTCGGGAAGAACTCTGAAGTAGATTATGTTGCTTTCAGAATACTTGTAAGAAGGCAGATAGCAGAAGGAATACATTTTCTTGTACCGCTTGGAACAACGGGCGAGACGCCTTGTCTTGAAGACAACGAAAAGTTACAGTTAGTGGAAATCACTGCAGAGGAATCGGGTGGAAGAATACCTGTGGTAGTTGGTGTGGGTTCGAATAACACGAAACACGTGGTACACAACATACATATGTTCAGCAAGATGAATGTTGACGGATTTCTTGTTGTGACACCTTATTACAACAAACCGACACAGCAGGGAATGATAAACCATTTTACAACTGTTGCAGACTCGACAGACAAACCAATAATAATGTATAACGTACCTGCAAGAACTTCTGTGAACATGAATGCAGAGACGGCTTTAAAACTTGGAGAGGTAAAGAATATAATTGCTACAAAAGAGGCATCAAGTAATTATGCACAGATATGTGAGATTATAAGAAATGCGCCTGAAGGATTTTCAGTGTTATCGGGAAATGATGATGAAACATTGTCACTGATTGCTACGGGAGCGAAAGGGCTTATCAGTGTGGCATCTAACATAGCGCCAAAGTTAATGAGTGAATTTGTTGATAAATTACTCAGCGGTGAAATGGAAGATGCAAAAGCACTGCACCATAAACTGACTCCGTTGTTCAAGAGTTGCTTTGTGGAAAGTAATCCGATACCCGTAAAAGCAGGAATGTACAAGATGGGATTGTTAGAGAACATATTAAGGGCACCGTTGTATGCTTCGACTGATGCGACGCTTAAGACTATGGAAGGTACTTTGAAAGAATTAAACTTAATTTAAGAATGGCAGATTTAAAACACAGGTTTGAAACAGCGACTGCAAGCGGGAATTTAAGTTATGATGAAGGACTGGCTTTATTCAATGAGGTGAGGCTTGCGCTTGAATCGGGAGAGATAAGAACAGCTGAAAAGATAAACGGACAATGGGTTGTGAACAACTGGGTGAAACAGGCAATACTGTTTGGGTTCAAGGTTGGTGTTTTGCAGGAAGTGACTTCTACGGCGTGGAATTATTTCGACAAGAGCACATTACCTGTACAGGATATTAAGATTGAGAAGAAAGTTAGAATAGTACCTGGTGGTTCATCGGTAAGGGGCGGTTCTTTTGTTGCACAGGGGACAATAATAATGCCACCGTCATACATTAACATAGGCGCATACGTTGACGAAGGGTGTATGATTGATTCACACGCACTTGTAGGGTCTTGTGCACAGTTGGGCAAGAATGTACATCTTTCTGCGGCATCGCAGATAGGGGGAGTTCTGGAGCCGATTGGAGCAATGCCCGTGATAATAGAAGACAATGTTTTTATCGGAGGGAATTGCGGGATATATGAAGGAGCGATAGTAAGACAGAATGCAGTAATAGGAACTGGAGTTATAATAAATGCTTCGACGCCTGTGTTTGATAATACGACGGGATATTTTATAAAGAAGGAAGCGGGGAAATCTTTGGAGATTCCTGAGAATGCAGTTGTGATTGCAGGAAGCAGGCCTATGAGCAGCGGTTACGGAAAAGATGCGGGAATACACATTTACTGTCCTGTGATAATAAAATACCGCGACGACAAGACGGGAAAATCAATAACACTTGAGGACTTGTTGAGATAGTATGAGTATAGAAGAATTTCAAAAGCACGAGTTTTTCAAACACGTAAGTCCGGATGCGATAAGTCATTACATAAACAATTATGACTCACCACTTTATTTATATTCAAAAAGAATAGTAACACACGCATACACAAAATTAAGGAAGGGGCTGCCTTCGAACTTTGAAATATTCTATGCACAGAAGAGCAATCCGAACAAGAATATTTTAAGACATCTGAATTCACTTGGTGTGGGCTGTGATACGGCATCGCTCGGAGAGATGGATGCTGCGCTGAATGCAGGGTTTACGGCTGACAGGATTATGTTTACGGGGCCCGCGAAGAGGGAGGCGGAGTTGCGGTATGCGGTTGAGAATAGTCTGCTGTCGATAAACGTGGAGTCGATTCAGGAGTTAATGCTCGTGAATGAGATTGCACAGGAATACGATAAAGAACAAAATATACTCGTAAGAATTAATCCTTTGTACGAAGCGGGCGAGACGACGAAAATAATAGGCGGGACGGGAGTAAGTAAATTCGGAATTGATATTGAAGACATTGATGATTTTTTTGCGGCGCTAAAAAAAACAACGAACGTGGCTTTAAAGGGAATTCATATATTTAATTCATCTCAGATACTCGACTGGGAAAAGATTTACAACAACACGAAGAACGTGATTGATACTGCGATAAAGTTAAGCAACAAATATGTTTTTGAAGTAACGCACGTTGACCTTGGAGGCGGGTTCGGGATTCCTTACAGTGCAGAAGAGAAGCCGCTTGACATTACGAGACTTGGAGACGAACTTTTTAAGTTAGTTGATTCGGAAGAATACAAAGGATTTCTTGACGGAGTTGATTTAATATTTGAGCCCGGAAGGTTTCTAAGCGGGCACTCAGGAATTTATTTATTTAAAGTTTTATACACGAAGACTTCGAGGGGTAAAAATATTTTATTAACTGACGGCGGGATACATCATCTTTTAAGACCTGCATTAATCGGGACGGGTCATCCTGTTGTGAACATAACTGCGTATTACGAAAAGAGAACGGCGAAGAGCAATTACATGGTTGCGGGTCCGTTGTGCACTTCGCTTGATTGTTTCGGCGAAGAAATCTGCCTACCCGAATCAAAATCAGGCGACATACTTGCAGTATTAAATGCGGGGGCTTATGGTTTTACGGAGTCGATGCCTTTATTCCTTTCACATCCAACAGCAAAAGAGAAGTTTATAGATTAGACTGTCCACAGTCATTACATTTCATCAGATTATTCAAAAGAAAGGAAACTCATTCAATTTTCAATAGATTTTCTATAAAAGGCTCGTGCTTTCTTTTAAATTCTGATGTTTTTAAGTGAAAATTTCATTATTCATAAATGGAAGTATAATGTTACTATAATGCAGACATAACGCAGGCATAATGCAGTTATAATGCAGTCATAACGCAGTCAAGAAGAAAAAAACACGATAGATTTGCATAATTGCAGGATTAGTTAACAGAAAACGGGTTTTGGTGGAAAATTAAGGAAATGAGTAGGTTTTAGCGAAAACCCCGTTAATTTGACGGGGTTTTGAGTGATTTTGCTATAATATTGTACTTTATTTCAATTTTTCGATAGTTTCTTTCAGTATAAGGACTGCAACATTAGCTTCTTCTCTGCTGCAGGTGCCGACTGAAAGTCTGAACCAAGGGGAATCCATTTTTGCACCGAAAGCATAGAAAGGAACGAGAGCGATTTTGCCTTCTTCGAGAATATATCCGAGGACGTCGTCAATAGTTTTAAGTTCTTTTCCGTCTTCTGTTTTCTTACCGACGAGGTTTAGTTTAACAGTTAAGTACAGAGCACCCTGCGGATAGATAGCATCGACATCATAGCCTGATTTTTTAATATCCATAATCCCTTCGTAGAAAGTATTCAAACGTGTGAAGAGTTCGGATTTGAAATGATCGAAGTACTTATCAACTTCAACGGTGTTCTTCAGGAATCTACCTGTTGCGACCTGTTCGGGTTTAGGAGACCATGCACCTATATGTGCAAGGATGGCGCTCATCTTTTTGATGATTGCCTTTGGTCCGAAAGCCCAGCCGAGTCTGACGCCCGTAGCTGCAAAGCATTTCGAGATGCCGTCTATAAAGACAACGTAGTCGCGGATTTCAGGGTTTAACTCAATAGGATTATAATGTTTTGTTTCGCCGTAAACGAGAATCCAGTAAATCATATCGTAGAAAACATAGAGAGGTTTACGGTTTTCTTTTGCTCTCTGTTTATTTTCATCGACGATAAGGTCAACAATTTTCTTAAGTTCTTCTTTAGTAAACACAGTACCGCTTGGATTAAGCGGTGAGTTCAATGCCAGCAAAGCTGCGTCTCTTAAATGCGGTTTTAATTCTTCTGCAGTTGGTACGAAATTATTTTCGAATTTAGTTTCCACGCTAACGGGAACTGCATCAATCAGCTGAACGTAACAGTTATTATTCCACGATGGTGCAGGGTAGACAATCTTTTCGCCCGGATCGACGAGTGTCAGCATAAGAGTATAAGTAAGCGGTCTGGCGCCGCTGCCGACGATGATTTCGTCAGTACCATAATCGAAACCGCCGCGTTTCTTAATGTATTCGGAGATTGCTTCGCGAATCACCATAACGCCTTCAGAAGGCGGGTAATTGGTTAAATCTTCGTCATAAGCATTTTTGATTTCCTGTTTAAGAGCATCAGGAATAGGAAAGACTCTTGGGGAAAAATCACCTATAGTGAGATTAAATATTTTTTCACCTTTTTCAATTCTTTCATTAACTTTATCTGATATCTTTCTGATACCTGAGGGGATGAGATTTTGTGCTGTTTTTGATAACAATAATTCGCTCATAATTAATAAGGTATAAGTTATGTACAAGTGTAAAAATAGCAATTAAGGACTTGAAAAGTTAGTCAAAAAACGAACAACAGAGGGTCTTATCCATAACAAAAGCCATAACACAAGCACTTTAATTAATGTATATAATGTTTAATGAAATTATTTTAACTTCGATACTTAGAAGAATACGTTTTAATAATTTTAATATGGTTTAACAGAATGGAATTAAACGGCAAGAAAGTTCTGATAACCGGTGGTGCGGGATTTCTGGGTTCTCACTTGTGCGACAGGTTTGTAAAAGAAGGATACCACGTTATAGCGATGGACAACTTAAGTACGGGTTCACTGAAAAACATTGAACATCTTTTTCCATTAAGCAACTTTGAGTTTTACTTTCACGACGTAACGAAGTTCGTGCATATTCCCGGAAAGCTTGACTGTATACTCCATTTCGCGTCACCTGCTAGTCCGATAGATTATTTAAAGATGCCGATACAGACTTTAAAGGTTGGTTCACTCGGCACGCATAACCTTCTTGGTTTAGCGAAAGAAAAATCATCAAGGTTTCTGATTGCGTCTACATCGGAAATTTACGGCGACCCTGATGTACATCCGCAGACCGAAGAATACTGGGGCAACGTAAACCCGATAGGGCCAAGAGGTGTGTACGATGAAGCGAAGAGATTTATGGAAGCAATCACGATGGCGTACCACACATTTCACGGCGTTGAAACAAGGATAGTAAGAATATTCAACACATACGGCCCGAGAATGAGACTTGACGACGGAAGAGCGCTGCCTGCTTTCATGAAACAGGCAATAGAGGGACACGACATCACAGTCTTCGGAGACGGAAGCCAGACAAGGTCTTTCTGTTATGTGTCAGATTTAGTTGAAGGGATTTACAGATTACTGTTAAGCGATTATGTGTTTCCTGTAAACATAGGGAATCCAAACGAAATAACCATAAAACAGTTTGCGGAAGAAATAATAAAATTAACAGGTACGAAACAGAAGATAGTATATCTTGATTTACCTACAGATGACCCAAAGCAAAGACAGCCGGATATTACGAAAGCAAAAGATTTGCTGAGCTGGGAGCCAAAAGTCGACAGAGCGGAAGGGCTGAAAATCACGTACGAACATTTCAAAAAAGTACTTAACAAATAAGAGAAAATAAAAACCCCTGTTCAGGAATAACCGAACAGGGGTTTTACTATAACGCTACAATCTATTTTACGGGTTGTCTTCCGATACTGTAATAAACAAATCCTTCTTCTTTCATCTTTTCTGGTGAGAAAATATTTCTTCCGTCAAAAATAACAGGGTTCTTCAGTTCTTTCTTTACTATATCAAGATCGGGGTTTCTGAATTCATTCCATTCGGTCATTATTAAAAGGGCCTCTGCATTTTTCAGAGTTGTGTATTCGCTTTCAGCATACACGATAGAATCTTTTAAATAGAATTTAGATGTTTCCATTGCCGCCGGGTCATATGCAGAGACGGTTGCACCTGCTTCAAGAAGTTTTTTAATAATAACCACCGAAGGTGCTTCTCTCATATCATCAGTATTTGGTTTAAAGGCGAGACCCCATACTGCGAAGTGTTTACCTTTAATATCGCCGAAGTGGCTTACAACTTTATTAAAGAGAACTGATTTCTGGTTATGGTTAACTTTATCGACTACGGTAAGTATAGACATCTCAGAACCTTTATCTGTGGATGTTTTAATCAGTGCGTTTACGTCTTTTGGAAAACACGAACCTCCATATCCGATACCTGAGAATAAAAATCTTTTGCCTATCCTGTTATCTGTGCCCATACCTTTTCTAACAAAGTCTATATCAGCACCGACGATTTCGCAGAAGTTTGCGAGTTCGTTCATATACGTGATACGCATTGCAAGGTAAGAGTTAGCGGCATACTTTGTAACTTCAGAACTTGCAGTATTCATTTCGATGATAGGGTTTCCCTGTCTGACGAATGGTTCGTATAGTTCTCTCATAATAGCAAGAGCCTTTTTACTGTCAGAACCGATAACGATTCTATCAGGCTTTAAGAAATCCTCTACTGCAAAACCTTCCCTGAGAAATTCAGGATTAGAGACAATATCAAAATTGATAAATCCGCAGGATTTTACTTCTGCTTCAACCCTCTGTGCTGTTCCGACCGGAACAGTACTTTTGTTAACAATGATTTTATAATCCTTTGTACCGCTGTCTTTAAGAATCTTTCCGATTTCCGCCGCAACACCTATAACATATTTTAAATCTGCGGAGCCGTCTTCTCCCTGAGGAGTTGGCAGACAAAGGAAAATAATATCAGTGTTAAGTACCGCTTCTTTAAGGTCACCCGTAAACGAAAGCCTGTTCTTGGAAATATTACGCTGAAAGATTGTATCGAGGCCAGGTTCGTAAATGGTTACTTCTGCATTCTTAAGTTTGGTGAGTTTCTCCGGGCTGTTATCAACACAGATAACCTGGTTTCCCATTTCGGCAAAACAAGTACCCGAAACCAGTCCGACATATCCGGTACCAATGATTGAAATATTCAAAATAAATTCCTTTAAATAATTATTAATTAAAAATCTGAGAAGATAAAATCTTTATCGATATCTTTAAATGATTTTCCCTTAAGATCCTTTTCGGAAATATTCAATGCATCAACTTTCCAGTCGATGTTTAAATCAGAATCGTTAAACAGAATTGCACGTTCATCCTGCTTGCTGTAAAAAGCAGTGCACTTATAATGAAATATCGCAGTATCTGACAATACCGAAAAACCGTGGGCAAAACCGGGCGGAATCCAGATCTGGTTGTGGTTATCTTCTGAAAGTTCAACCACTACATGCTGACCGAACGTAGGTGAGTTAAACCTTACATCGACTGCCACATCGAGCACTTTACCTGAGAGAACCTGACAGAGTTTTCCCTGTGCAAATTCACCTACCTGATAATGCAGTCCGCGGACAGTGCCTTTTTTAGAGAAAGAAATATTATCCTGGACGAAGTCAAGAAAAAGGCCTTCTTCAAGAAAATTCTTTTCACTGTAAGATTCGAAGAAGAAACCTCTGTCATCAGGAAACACTTTTGGTTTCAGAACAAGAACACCGTCTATAGCTGTTTTGCAAAATTCCATTAATCCCTGTTAATCCTTTCGAGGTAATTTCTGTAATCGGATTTAGGCATATTGGCAATAGTTTTTTCGAGTTCGTCGAATGTAATAAAGCCCATATTATAAGCCACTTCCTCAATACACGCAACCTTTAATCCTTGTCTGTCTTCAATTACGCCGAAGAAGTTAGATGCCTGAAGAAGTGACACAGGTGTACCTGTATCGAGCCATGCAACGCCTCTGCCTATTTTTGATACTTTAAGTTTCTTCTTTTTAAGGTACTCAACGTTAACGTCTGTAATTTCGAGTTCGCCGCGAGGAGAAGGTTTTAAATTTTTAGATATATTAACAACATCATTATTGTATACATACAATCCCGGAACGGCATAGTTTGATTTCGGGTGTTTCGGTTTTTCTTCAATTGAAAGAACGTTACCGTCGTGATCAAACTCAACGATTCCGTATCTTTCGGGATCGGTTACACGGTAACCGAATATTGTGGCACCTTCGTTATTCTTTAATCCGTTATAAAGAAAATCAAGTTGTCCGTAGAAGATATTATCACCGAGTATTAAAGTAACGCTGTCATTACCGATGAACGAATCTCCGAGTATGAACGATTCAGCAATTCCATTTGGAGCTGCCTGAACTGCATACTGGATGTTCATTCCGAGATGGCTTCCGTCTTTAAACAATTTTTGATAGTGAGGAATCGTTTCGGCGTTTGAGATTATTAAAACATCCTTAATACCACCCAGCATTAAAATTGAAAGCGGATAATAAATAAGAGGCTTATCATAAATAAGCGTAAGTTGTTTACTGTAAATACTTGAAACAGGATACATCCTCGTACCCGATCCACCGGCTAATATAATACCCTTCATGTTTAATTTTGTTTAATTACCCATTTAAAACACAACAAAGGCGGTTTAAAATGATGCGTAAAGATAACTTTTATAATTTTTGAATTCAGTATATTTTGCGGGTAGTTTTTAACTTTTAAATACATATGGATTTATTACTAATACAATTAGTAACTCAATAACATGAAGATTATTAGTCTAATATTTTTTAATATGCGTTGAAAGAAAATATAATCATAAAATAATAAGTGTGAAAATATTTCTTGTGGTTTTGAAT
>Ga0194061_1001209_pt1 | contig 15388 bp, 13 predicted proteins | sample SepL2221m_MetaG_FD_163423 | JGI IMG/M metagenome (GOLD analysis project Ga0194061, IMG submission 163423) | Anoxic zone freshwater microbial communities from boreal shield lake in IISD Experimental Lakes Area, Ontario, Canada - Sep2016-L224-21m | ecosystem: Environmental > Aquatic > Freshwater >...
CACTCGATGTTCGCCAGACATTGATGCCACTGCGAAGCAATGTCTCGTCAATCTGTTTTCCTTCAGCCTCTGCAGCTCTTTGCGGAGAAAGAGGCGCACCAAAAGACTGTGGACAGACTCGTTCAAGCACTTCTTTCCTTTTTGATGCGGAAAGAAGTGCACTGGCATCGCTGACTTGATCGCTGGAAATAATTCCGGTCGCCACCGGCTTATAGACACCCACTCGCAACCCGCCGGCGACGAGTGAACGCACAATCGCTACCGCGACGGTGGTCTTCCCAACATCGGTATCGGTCCCTGCAATCAAAAGTCCTGGACCAGCAGAGGCGTACGATTCTTTGTGATTCATTGACCCACCGTTGATTGATTCGTGACAAAAACCGGCAAGCTCTGGTGATTACTCAATCGAATTTGCTCACACGTTTCAGTCGTTCTACACTTTAAAGAAAATGCTTTTGAGACTCGTTCTCATTTTCTCCTGTGCTGATTCTTGTAGCTGCTTTGGTTCCCTCTGAAAATTGCTCCCTATGCACGAACTCTCGCTCCTCAAAAAGGGCTCCGCTGGACGCGTGGTGCGGATCCATGGCACCGACTCGATCTCGATGCGATTATTGGAGATGGGTCTCACTCCGGGTGTGTCTGTCAAAATGATTGGGGCTGCGCTTCTGGGCGATCCTCTGGAAATTGAACTGCGGGGATACCATCTCTCCGTTCGAAAATCCGAAGCTTCACGAGTCGAGGTGGCTGGTTCCTGAATCGTTCTGGCCTCTCTACTCAATTTTTGGAGCTTCTTTCGTTATGTCGACGCGTCCGTTTACTACGGTGCTTCTGGGAAATCCAAACACCGGGAAGAGCACGCTCTTTTCGGCACTCGTCGGCATGCCAACGCGTGTTGGAAATTATCCTGGCGTGACGGTTGAAGAAAAAATTGGGCGATATACACACCGCGAAATCCCAATCGATTTGATTGACTTGCCAGGCACATACAGTCTTTCACCCAAAAGCCCCGATGAAACAGTTACTGTCAACGTACTTTTTGGACGAGTGCCGAGAATCCCCTCGCCCGACTGCGTCGTGATCGTGGCAGATGCCACGAATCTAGAACGCAACCTCTATCTTGCAAGCTACGTTCTCGAACTTGGATTGCCAACCGTGATCGCGCTGACGCTTTGTGACGCGGCTGAGAAAAAAGGGATTTCAATCGATGCTGATGAACTTTCTCGGCGTTTGGGTTGTGCGGTCGTGCCAGTGGTTGCAACAACCCGACAGGGTATTGCAACCCTGCGTGAGATGATTACCGATGCGCCACGTTTCCCGCGTCGGAATAAAATCAATATTGAACAACATCTGGCAGCAGTCGATTCAATTCACGAACCAGCAGTTCGCGAAGCAATTGCTCGATACGCATGGATTGAAAATATTCTTGATGGGGTCGTTTCTAAACATCCATCGACAACACGTTCCTTTGACGAACAGATCGACGCGGCCCTCACGCATCGACTGTGGGGCACTTTGTTTTTCATCCTGACAATGCTTTTCGTTTTCACATCGATTTTTTGGGTGGCAACGCCGCTCATGGAGTTGATGGCCTTTGGAGTCGACACGATCGGCGTGTGGCTAGGGTCCATTCTGCCGCAGGGAGCTGTTCGCTCGCTTGTGATCGATGGCGTGATCGCCGGCGTGGGAGGTGTCGTCGTTTTTCTTCCACAAATCGCGATGCTCTTCTTTTTTATCGCGATGCTCGAAGGGTGCGGGTATCTTTCGCGAGCGGCTTTTTTAATGGATCGGCTGCTTGTTGGCGTGGGTTTAAGTGGAAAATCGTTCATCCCTCTCCTGTCGAGTTTTGCCTGCGCCATTCCCGGGATTATGGCTGCACGAACGATTGAAAATCGACGAGACCGTCTGCTCACGATTCTTGTTGCACCCTTAATGAGCTGTTCGGCAAGGCTGCCTGTGTATCTCTTGCTCACCGGGGCATTTGTACCCAACGTACCGGTGGGCGTGCTGTGGCTGCGACTGCCGGCGATTGTGCTTCTCTCGATGTACGCTGTTGGGGTGATCGTGGCAGCAACCGTGGCCTTCGTGCTTTCTCGCACTGTCTTTGTCGGGATTCCACAGCCGTTTGTGATGGAGTTACCTCGATGGCGATGGCCGCAAGCTGCCGTTGTGCTGCAACGTTCTTACGAAGCATCGGTATCTTTTTTACAAAATGCCGGCACCTTGATTGTCGCAGTCAGCATCGTTGTCTGGGCATTGTCGAACTATCCTTTTGATGAACAAGCCATTGAAGCTGAGATATCGCACCATCGCATCGCTTTGAAAACGCAACTTGAATCGCTTCGCGCCGCTGGTCAGGAAACATCACAGACGGCGATGGAACTTACAGAGATCCTCGCAGCAATGGAGACCCCCGAAGGCATTCGTGCTGCACAAAAAGGAGCCCTGCAGCGACAAAGCTTTCTTGGGCGCACCGGTCGGCTGATCGAGCCGCTCGTTCAGCCGCTGGGATGGGACTGGAGAATTGGCTGTGCAGCGATTGCCAGCTTTCCAGCCCGCGAGGTTGTCCTTGGAACGCTTGGAGTGATTTACAATGTAGGCGATGTCGATTTGAGCAAGAAACCAGGGGAAAACGCCTTGGTGCGTCGACTGCGGGCGGCGACATGGGATGGCACCAATCGAAAAGTATTCACGCTGCCGGTAGCACTTTCGATCATGGTTTTTTTTGCTCTGTGCGCACAGTGCGCAAGCACCCTTGTCATCATCGGCCGCGAAACAGGAAGCTGGATCTGGCCTGTTATAACCTTCACTTACATGACGACATTGGCCTGGCTGGGAGCATTCGCAACCTATCAGATTGGGACTTGGTTCATGGGGGCTTAACGAGATGTTTTCGACGCTTCAAGATTGTATTGCCATGATGATCACCATGGCTGCGTGCGTGTGGCTGATCCGTTCGCTCACAAACCGTTTTTTTGCCCCACCGTGCCAACCGCCTGGCGATTCCAGCGGACCGACTGGCAGCGATGGTTTTGTATCGGTAGACAAAATTTTCTTCACGGCTCGTTCCGATCAACACGAAACAAAAAAGCCGGGCTGACCTTGCGGTCAACCCGGCTTTCAATGTTTTCAAAACTCTACTCGCGACAAAACGCTTGACGTTTTGATCAATACATATCGTAGTCGCCGCCGTGACCAGCGCCACCACCCTTGGGCTTGTGATCCTTCGGCTTCTCAGCAATCAGCGCATCGCTTGTAAGCAGCAGCGTCGAGACGCTTGTTGCATTTTGGAGTGCTGTACGAGTGACCTTCGTTGGATCAATGACGCCCGACTTCACAAGGTCTTCGTACTTATTGGTTGCAGCGTTGTAGCCGTAGTTGCCAATACCTTCAAGAACCTTTTCACAGACAATCGAACCGTCCTGACCGGCATTTGAGGCAATCATGGTAAGCGGTGCCCGAGCTGCCCGAACGACAATGTTGAAGCCTACAGCCTCATCTTCCGAGAGCCCCTTTGATTTTACCTGAGAAGCAGCCCGCAGCAGTGCTACGCCACCACCAGGAAGAATACCCTCTTCGACAGCTGCTCTTGTTGCATGCAAAGCATCTTCGACGCGAGCCTTCTTTTCTTTCATTTCACTTTCCGTCGCGGCACCCACATTGATCTTTGCCACGCCACCAGCAAGCTTTGCCAGACGTTCCTCAAGTTTCTCTCGATCGTAATCACTTGTGGAATTTTCGATCTCGCGGCGAATCTGATCGATCCGAGCTTTAATCTCGGCGCTCTTTCCAGCTCCCTCGATAATCGTGGTGTTGTCTTTGTCGACGATCACCTTTTTGCCACGGCCAAGCTCAGCAAGACCCAGATTCTCAAGCTTCATGCCGAGGTTCTCGAACACCGGTGTTGCTCCGGTAAGAATCGCGATGTCCTCAAGCATTGCCTTGCGTCGGTCGCCATAGCCTGGGGCCTTCACGGCACAGACCTGAAACGTTCCGCGAAGACGATTGATCACAAGCGTGGCAAGTGCCTCGCCGTCGACTTCTTCACAGACGATCAAAAGCGGCTTTCCGGCGTTCACAACAGCCTCGAGCAATGGCACAATGTCTTTGACGCTTGAAATCTTTTTCTCAAATACAAGGATGTAGCAGTCTTCAAGAACGCACTGCATCTGTTGAGGGTTTGTGACGAAATAGGGAGAAAGGTATCCACGATCGAACTGCATTCCCTCAACCCACTCAACTTCAGTTTTGAGACTCTTGCCTTCGTCGACTGTGATCACGCCGTCCTTGCCAACCTTACCCATGGCCTCGGCGAGAAGTTCGCCAATCTCCATGTCGTTGTTGGCCGCTATAGAGGCGACCTGTGCCATTTCCTTTTTGCTCTTAATGGGAATTGACATTTCCTTGAGCTTGATGGTGATCTGCTCCACCGCCTTCTCAATGCCAGCTTTCATCTGAACAGGGTTCACACCCGAAACAACGGCTCGCAGGCCCTCGTTAAAGACAGCTTCGGCAAGCACAGTCGCCGTGGTTGTGCCGTCACCGGCAACATCACTGGTCTTACTGGCAACCTCACGAACCATTCTCGCGCCCATGTTTTCATAGACGTCCTCGAGGTCGATCTCTTTTGCAACCGTTACGCCGTCCTTGGTCACTGTTGGTGAACCAAAGCTCTTCTGAAGAATGACATTTCGACCCTTCGGTCCAAGTGTCACTTTCACGGCACGGGCTAGTTTCGCGATCCCTCGACGCATTGCCTCGCGTGCTTCCTGATCAAATGCCATCATCTTGGACATAAACAGAACTCCTCAAGAGTGAAAACTGCTGTGATTCAATCGAACTCTAATTTTCGTATGACTTTGGATTCGGCCCATTCAATCAAATTGCCTGACCACGATCAGCCGAGTACCGCAAGAATGTCATCCTCTCGCATCAAAAGCAGTTCGGTGTCTCCGACTTTGAACTGTTCGCCGGCGTAACTTAGAAAGACCACTCGGTCTCCCGGCTTCACCTGCAGGGCATGACGTATACCCATGTCACTGATTCGACCATCGCCAATGCTCACGACTGTGCCCCGAGCAGGTTTATCTTTGGCCGAATCGGGCAACAGAATTCCGCCAGCGGTCTTCTGTTCGCTTTCTTCTCGCTCTATGACGACGCGGTCGCCAAGCGGAACCAGACTCGAGGACTTCTTCTTTGTTTTGTTTGCGGTTACCGACATGGTCACTCCTCTAATAGCTTTTATGAACGATTGCTTCTCTAGAACTTTTTGGGGTTGACAACACCACAGGTGAACCTGATCGATGCCACCACTGGGTCGACGGCCGCCAAGCCGCCTGCCAAACCGACGCTGTATGGTGACGGCCTTTGGAAGGGAAGCAACTGGCATGCCCAAGTCTCGGTCAACACCCGCTTCCGGCGTTCAAATCTTCGGATTGAAGCCCTCTGGAAGACCAGTGGCTCTTTTTCAGGATGCGATGTGTATTGCTTGCGATTCAGAGTACTTATGGAAGTCAAGAAGATTCGAAAAAGTCTTTTTTACGGTTTTTAAAAGGACTCTCCGTATAAAAATGTTGACGGATCTTGACCCATTTCCCACCGTGTCACCCTGCCAAACATGAGAACTGCTGCCAATGTGGCAAACGCCCAAAACACTCACAACCGATTTATTTCTTCGCCATTCGCGCTCGCGACGTTACAGGTGACTTGCCTACTCACAACGATTCTTCAAAAACCTGGCGATGTTCCTGATGATCGTTTATTCCAGTTTTTTGAACAGTTTGAGCACCGATAAAAATACGGGAAGAAGGCAAGACCTCCTTCATGTCTTTCGCCCACTGATTTTTTTGAATGATTCCCCCTGAGGTTGAAACGATCGGCTCGGTTCTAAAAATGCATGCGAAAGCGGCATGAAAACCAGTTTTCATGCCGCTTCTCCGCATGTTCTTGGCAAATGGCATTCCATTCGACTACTCTATTTGGCACATGAGTCAGTTGAGAAAGTTCTGATTTTTTGATCTTCATGGACATTACGTTCTGCAATGCAACGTAATGTTCGAGTCGACTTCATTTCAAAAAATCTGTTTCTCAATTCATTTGAATCATCTAGAAACAATTTGTCTTTAAGAAATTAGAGTTCGGGAGAAATCGAGTTCCATGTCAACTCAGCGACGTATATCTACTACCAAGATCGGTGATGTCACGGTCGTAAAATTTGTGGACAAAAAAATTCTTGATGAAGCCAACATTCAGGAACTTGGTGTTGAACTTTTTGCACTCATCGAACAGGAGAATAAGAAGAACGTTCTCCTCGATTTTTCAAACGTCGAGTTTCTCTCGAGCGCCGCGCTTGGAAAACTCATTACGCTCGATCGCAAGGCGAAGGCGGCCAAGGGGAAACTGAAGATGTGCAGCATTCGTGCTGAGATCTATGAGGTTTTCCAGATTACAAAGCTCAACAAAGTTTTTGATATCAAAAAAGACGAGGAAGAGGCTGTCGCCGCTTTCTAATTTCCTTTGCTTGAGGAATGCCCCCTAAAAGGGGTTCTCTTTTTCTTGCAGAGCGTAAAAATTTCAATCATCCTGTTTCTTGTAAGTTCTGTTTTGGCGGTTAGGGTATCACTCCTTTCAATCGGCTTGAGACATGGAAAATCTTGCAGCGTGGGCTTGGACGCTCGACGTTGATTTACCGAGTGAGCGTGGAGCGAGCCACAAGGTGCTTGAACCGCTTTTGGATCAACTTGGTGTTCATGGCTGGGCACCCGGCGACATCTTTGGAGTGCATTTGGCCGCCGAGGAGGCGATCGTCAATGCGATCCTGCACGGCAACAGGCTCGACCCGACGAAACAGGTGCATGTGTCGGTCAAAGTTTCAACCGAGGTGATCCGCATTGAGATCATCGACGAAGGCTCTGGATTTGATCCCTCCGTCGTTCCTGACTGTACCGAAGATGATCGGCTGGAAGTTCCCAGTGGCCGCGGCTTAATGCTTATTCGAAGCTTTATGACTCGCGTCGAACACAATGAAACTGGCAATCGAGTGCTTCTGGAAAAGCAGCGTGGTGTTGAAAACGTCGATCACGATGCGACAGAGTGAGCATCCGTGGATTGATTTTATTTCGCCTTCCCAAAGCTGAAAGGTGCGTACTTTTTCGGTCGCCTGTAAATCGTCTCGCATCCGATCGAGCGATGCGATACCTTCTTTGCTGCCAACAGAAGGTGACGTTCTGACGCTTGATGAGAGATTTGTTTGAAGGTGATCCACAATCAAACTGCGAACGAATGGCCAAAGACTTTTTCTCCGATAGCTCAATGGTAGAGCGAGCGGCTGTTAACCGCTAGGTTCTAGGTTCGAGTCCTAGTCGGGGAGCTTTTTGGACGGTTGCACATCAAACCGTTCTGGATGAACAATAGCGGAGCCATTCTCGCTCGCGGGGATGGCTCCGTTTGTCGTTTCCAAAAGAGAAAAGGTGCAGCCTGAACGCAGCGCACATTCGAAAACGACTGCGATCCATTGCTTCTCGAGACGTTGCAAAGACGACTGCCGGTTTTTTTAAGACCGGTCAGAGTCAGTATGGTGAAGGTGATCTGTTTACTGGGATAACAGTTCCCGTTCTTCGCACAATAGCCCTTGAGTTTCGGAACCTTTCTCTTACCGAGATCGAATCTCTTCTTGCATTCACCAATCCATGAAGAACGCTTGGTGTCGTTGCTGATTCTTGTTGTGGCCGCAGTAGAATCTGGAAAACGTGAAACAACAAAGATTTTTGACTTCTACATGAATAACGTGCGGTTCATGAATAGCTGGGATCTCTCGGATGTTTCAGCCCCATCCATCGTGGGTGCGTATCTCATCCACAAGAGCGGCAAGCCTCTCGTCCGACTTGCGCAGTCTGGCACTTTGTGGGAACAACGAATCGCAGTTGTCGCAACTCTCTCGAACCAGAGGACGGGCAGTCTGTCAACGATTCGACGAAAGAGATGGTTTGTAAAGAATGTCTTACACAACCCTCCTTCAATGACGCCATATACTAGTCCACATCGATTTTGCATATCGTGTGAGTTGCCTGCTGCGTAGGTTCACTCAATTTCATTCATTCGTCATTGTTCCCTATTGATGACCACCGCAACACCGGTCACTTCCATGCTGGACGATTTCAGTTGTGGCATGCACCACACAAACGATAACACGAGCTCAACATGAAAAACTCAACGCCTGAACCACCGGCTCTGACTGCTCCCTTGTCGCAACCGGAGGAGTTTGCAAACTTGCTCACCCATGCGATTGGACTGGTTTTGTCGATCGTGGGAACCGCCGTCTTGGTCAATCAAGCACTTCGCTACGGCGATACCCTCCAGGTGATCGGGGTAAGTATTTACGGTGCTACGCTGGTCGCGTTGTATGCGGCATCGACGTTGTCGCACGCCTTTGAGCGGCCTCGACTGCGACACCTATTTCGAACCGTCGACCAGGTTTGTATCTTTCTGCTGATCGCTGGGACATTCACGCCGATCTCGCTGACGTATCTTCGCGAGGGTCAGTGGTGGATTCTCTGTGCTGCGATGTGGATCCTCGCCTTGATAGGCATCTTTTTTAAATTATTTTACACACGACTGCACAGCGTTACTGTGGGGGCCTACATTCTTTTGGGATGGCTTCCGATCACCGCCATGAAGCCCATTCTCGAAGCGGCGCCTGTTGCGATGCTCTGCTGGATGCTTGCTGGTGGGATGCTCTACACGATCGGCACAATCTTTTTGATGCGCGATAACAGGGTGCCCTTTTTCCACGCCACGTGGCATCTCTTTGTCATCGGCGGCAGCGCCTGCCATTACTGCGCAGTCATGATCACGATGCCGAATTCATTGTAAATGACCCGGTCTCCTGCCGATCGCATTCAATGTTCATTCCAATATCTTACAGGCCCGCCTTTGCAGGTTCACAGAGGATCATTGGGGCAATAATTTTTGATGCGTATTGCTTGCCCATATGCAGCATGTTCTTCGCGACGAAAGTATTTGCTGGGAATTCGATTGTCAGCGGCTCGCCGGTGTTTGGATTTGGATCGTAAAACGGAGCGCCAGTACTGGCGATCGTTATTCGAATACGATGACCCTTGTTGAAATTTTGGCTGAGCCAGCCTACGTCGAATGCCACTTTGTAGACTTCGTGTGGCTTCATAAACACTTCTCGCTCGAATCCCTCCCGATAGCGTGCGCGCCGAATGGAATCCATGATCAGAATCGATCGACCATCTGGGTACACGTCACTCACTCGCACGATAAAATCTGTGTCTTTGGCATTTGACGAAACAAACAGTTCGGCCTGAAGTTTTCCAGTCCACTCAATGGGCTCGTTGAGTATCTCTGTCGTAAATGTGCGCACGTTTTCCTGTTTTTCAAAGTCTCGGGCATCTTTTGCACCTGGAAAACCCGTTCCTTCAATTGAAGCAGGATTGAGTGGATCGGCCGACCACGTGAGAAGTCCTGGAGAGAATGGGGCTTCTTTTTGCAGTGTTTGATTGGGATGGAAAAAGTATGAAGTTGCGTGAGCTGGGATCGGCCAATCGAGAGCAGTTCGCCATTCGTTTCCCGGCGCACTGGCTTCATTCACAGCTCCCATCACGTAGTAGCGAACCGTCGGTTCCTCGGTGACTTTGTTGTCGATTCCTTTCAGATAATGATCGAACCATCGCACCATGTGCGATTCCATCGCAAATTGTGCATTGTCTGGGTAGATCATTTCGTTTGCTTTATTCGTTTCTTTGAAGCGACCGTGCAGCCACGGGCCGATCAAGAGTTGCTGCGATGTGCGCGATCGTGGTCCTCCGAGAGTGTGACGACCGATATAGCTATCAACAGATCCAACGCACATAAAGTCATACCAACTGCCGACTGTAAAACATGGCACATTCATCTTGTCGAAGAACCGGGTGCAATCTTCATCGGCCCAGTAACTGTCATAGGTGCAGTGCTGAAACCATTCGGCCATGAGTTCTTGATTGTGCACGGGTTCTCTCGCTACTTTATCCAGAGTTTTGAACCGTTCAGAACGTGTCGTTCCGCCGATTCGGTAGCCTTCGTGATACAGACTTAGTCCGGTATCGATCATGTACTGGCAAACCAGATGCGGGGGTTCCGTAACGGCCAGAAAATTTTGCGCGAATCCCGCTTGCGAGCTTCCAAAGGTTCCAACTTTTCCGGTCGACCACGACTGCGTTCCAAGCCACTCAACGAGGTCATAGCCGTCTTTGAGCTCACCCCATCCAAGTGCCCGATACCCTCGCCACACTCCCTGCGATTGTTGCGAGCCACGAAAATTGGCAAGCACCGTGACGTAGCCACTCTGCGCGAGCGCGGCAAATGATTTCTGAGTACCTGGACCATTTCCGTTTGCATAGCGTTGCTCCAGCAGCACCGGCCACGGACCATCTCCCGGAGGAATGTACAAAAATGCAGACAGTCTCACTGCGTCACGCATTGGGATCATGACATGCTTTTCTGTGACACCACCGAGATCGACTCGATCAGCCGCGTCGAGTGATAAACCCAAGAAAATCAAATAACAAAAACACGCAATCAAATGTTTTTTCGATTTCATTATTCTTGTCTTTGACGGGTTGCAAACGAGAGACGCGCGACACCACCTTTCGCACACTGTTGCGAAATTCTGAACCTGATGCATGATACACCCGACAAGAAAAACGCGGGTGCCTGCTCGGCAGTGCCATGAGAGGAGTGGCAAGCCAACCACTCTATAAAAAACTATTCTTGTATCCTCTGCGAAAATGATCGCCGCTTGCTTCTCTTTTTTAGAAATGAGAAATTCACGAGATCATGCCACAGCCTGATTTTTATGCCGATTGGCCCGAGTGTATTGATTCACTTTTTTTGCCCGGTGCCTTGGCAAGAGCCGCAGGGCGGGAACCCTTTTCCTTTGCAATGATTGCATTTAAATTTTCCGCTTTTATCTTTCCCCGAGCCCTTGCAGAAAAAACAAACTGTGTTTTGAGTGCCAGAACCTTGGCAACTACTACATTCGCGAGCAACTTCAGGTCCAGCTGGTGCCGCCAACACGCCCGACACAACAACCCCCGCACTTGCCAATGCAACGACGATCGTAACAACGAGTGACGCACAATTTCGACGAGACAAAGAGATGAGCATCGCAGTAAAGCCTTTCGAAAGAGATCTCCGAACTAGGATTCTTTTCTGAAGGGAACAGCCCCCTCTATGGAACAAGCTACGGGCGGGTAGTCTCGTCGTCAATTATTCGTTTTCGAGATCTTCGAAGAGATACCTATCCACCTGCTCGGTCACCAAACACCGGATGAGATCTGAAACGTCTTCGCCACAATCGATCTTGTTTTGAAGCTCTTCGAGTTTTTGCACAGGAATAAGCGAACTGAAAGCTTCTTGCTGATCTTTCATCAGACACGCAGGCCATAGGCCGGCCTCTTGAGCAAGTTGCTTGATTTTTTCAGAACTCAAGGAATTTTTCCTACCTTTATTTAGGGAGCCTCTGCGAGTCTCATGGCAAAGAACCATTAAAACGGATCGTCCTCATTGATTTTTCATCATTCGCTCATCTTTTTTTCATGATGGCCTAACAAAACTCTCGTACGTTTCCGATTCTGAGATTCGCTCTCTTTGCGTTGTCTATTTGAGATTCAGGGACGAACGATTTGTTTTGTTTTCATTGCGACTGTCGTACTCACTTGAGGACTCTCCGTGACTCGTCACTCTAATCAGTCTAGATCCCGTTTATTTTCTGAGTTTAAAACTTTATGCCCAAGCACAGATTTTTCTCAACCGTACGACGATGAGACCCTTGGTGATCTTTCGTGCAATACACATGGCATACCTTCTTCGCAAAACAGTTTTCTTGCATCGGTTCCAGAAATTTTACAACGCGTGCTGAATGCCACACACACTGAATACGTAACTGAAAGTGGCATCCTAACGCTCATCTACGATTTTAAAAAACCTCAAGAACTTGATGATTTTTCTTTTGCCGGGCGAAGGCCGATTGTCTGTCGAGGCGTGATGAGACTCGATCCGAACGATACTCTTGAACATATTGTGAGATTTCAGAACGCTTCCATCAGTGGTTTTTACAGCGTGCACCACAACGAGAACTTCCTTGCAACGACGCATGGACCCTCTCTTGCGATGGAGTTGGGACTTGCCCGCTTCTGCATTCGACATCATGGCCGAGATCTCGTCACAGGGCCAGCCTCCCCGAAGAATGGTCTGCTCTCTGCAGCACTCACCATAGCGCCACATCGTACGTCTGCCGTGCTTCTCGGCACAGAAATCTCTATTGCTCTGGAAACACATCGTGTTGGACACGTGCAGTTACTGGGAGGCCGCTCGGGCCGCTCGATTTCGGCACTTGTGATCTCCGGTACGCTTGATCACCAGTGGCTGAAGGGTCTGCTCGCAGATTGAATGTCCACCGAGTAGCTCATTCACAACGTCGTGACTTCTCTTTCTCGCTTCCGTTGTCATGAGGAGTCGTTGCACTCTTCGTGGTCATTTCGGTGGTACACCTTCAACCTGTTTGAGATCGTCGAGAAAGATCTTCTGCTGCAAAACTACGTTCCCCTTCTGATCGCGTACTTGTAGCCGCACAACTGCTGAGGGTTTTGACCAGTCAATGGTGATCAGACCAAAATTCGTTTCAGCGTAATTCAGGCCAACGCGAAATGGATTTATTTCATTGATGAATCGAACGCCGGTGCCGGTAAAATTTCCGCTGGGTTCATTCAGGCTGCTGGAAGTCACTTCATAGATCGGATACCCGATCCGGTTTTCGGTAGCATCGCTTGGCAGTCGCATAATTTCGGCAGTGTGGCGATCACCACTGATAAAAACGACACCGCTGGATCGTTTCTGTTCAAGAAGCAAAAGAAGTCGTTTTCGTTCGTTTGGAAAATTATTCCAACATTCCCATCCCACCTGAATCGGGAGCATCTGAAAACTTGATCCTATGATGCGCAGTTGTGCCGGAGCAGCCAACTGCTCGGCCAGCCACGACCACTGAGTTTCGCCAAGCACCGTCACGCCCGGATCTTCATTGGGTGCATACGGTCCCCGGATTCCCTCTCCCGGTTCCCCCTGCACAAATCCCTTTTTGAGGAGACTGCGATGAAACCGTGTGTCGAGAAGAATAACCTGCACCTGTTTTCCAGGAGGTCCAAATATTTCGGCGTGATAGACACCTTCGCGAACACGTCGCGAACTCTCTTTTGGGATCTTGAAGAAATCGAGAAAGAGTTGCTGCGACTGTCGCTTCTGCGGATATTCTGCTCCTGCATCGTTGGCCCCCATGTCGTGATCATCCCACGTTGCAAGGATTGGACAGGTTGCTTCGAGACGCTGAAAACCCTCTTGTGCACCGAGCAGATCCCATTGCTTTTGAAGAAGACTCATCTCTTGCGTATCGCCGTAGATATTGTCTCCGAGAAAAAGAAAGAGTTCTGGTTTTGTAGCAACAACTGCGTCCCAAATCGGCTGTGGTTTATCCTGTTTGGCACATGAACCAAAGGCAATTCTTTCCAGTGGCGCAGCCACTGCGGCTTGACTGACAATGGCCATCAAGCAGACGAACGCTTTGGCGATGATCGTTTGAAACAGCATGCTTCGTAACCAGATCGATTGATTTTTCATCATCTCTTTATCACTCCTTTTCAAAAATGAGTCACCTACACCAGTGTCTCAAGACTCTCGGACGATCGGCACAGAAAACCGCGTGGCTCTTCTTGAATCGGTGCGGCTTTTCGTGCCACTCACACTTTTACAAACCAACACGTTTAGTCGCAGATCCAACGCAGAACAGACTCAGCGCCGCCTCGTCGAGTTCGTTCCATCCAGCGGAAGAGAACAAAACACGCAATCAGAAAGAGAATCGATGCCGTAAAAGACACTTCCTTCGGCATAGCATTGCCCCATAAATGCGTTGGGTCATCTCCCGTCCACATACCGACAATCCATAGCGGCCACAAGTGGACGATATGATGCAAAAGATACATGCTCAGCGAATATTTGCTAAAGATCGAAGCACTTTTCACCAAGTATTCCGATCTGTGAATGATTGGATTTCTATCGATCCAGTGATGGCACGCTGCAAGAGACACCATCGCCATACCGAGAGTTCCCGTGACATATTCAGTCGACGGAGGAAACATTCGCCAACCCTGCAAAAAGTGTTCCTGAATGACTTCCGGCGTGCTGCCTCGCAGAGTCATGGCAATTATTGAACAGGCAATTATCACCACACCACAGACTGCCACCTGCTCAGTGGCTCGTGGATACGACGGTTTTAAAAACAGAATCGATGCGGTCATGAAACCGGCGAGTGGAAATATTATCCACGGAAAGAGAGGGAAATAACCGACCGAACAAAAACCGAGCAACACGTCGCTCAAAGTGAGGTCGCACTCGAAATAGCCATTTGTCCAGTAGGTTGGATAGTCGGCCATCGCCCGCAACACAGGACTCATAACAAGCGTTCCAACGACTATCACTGGAAAAATCGCGGCGGGGAGTCGTCTGGCAATGTTCAGCAAGAGGAGCGAGCCACCGATAAGCGTAAGAATGTCCCAGTTAAAAATGTCCTCGGGAAGCCAGACGCATACGTTAAAAAGAAAGCCCAGTACAAAGAGAAATAAGCCTCGTCGGATCGTGACTTTCGAAATGTATTCATCGCTCCAACCGAGAGATTCTCGGGATCTCCACCACAGAAAGTAGCTTGCGCCACTCAGAAACGTGAACAGTGGAGCCGCAAAACCCGTTGGCAGCCAGACTCTTCCGAGCGTTGAACCATCGGCACCATAAAAACTCGATAGATTTTCAACGAAGTGAATGATGACCATCGTTATGATGGCGAGGCTTCGCAAAATATCGATTGATACCAAACGCACGCATTAGTTTCCTAGAGACAACATCGCGTCGACAATCAGAAGAATCGTATCCATCGCCAGAAGTGTGATGATAATCCATTCAAGTGTGGTTTCATTCCGGGAGAGCATAAATTCGCTCGCCCGCTGGCCACACATCTCATACAGACGTTCGAGCACTTCAATCTGTTCGACACTCGCTTCGATTCGGTCGGACAGCCGCCCGCGTTCCCTGAGTCGTTCGCCCATTTGGCTTGCAAGAGTCACCGGATAGATTGGAGCACGATTGAGATGAGGAGCGATCCTTAAAAGACTTGCTTTCATTGACATCACTTTTTGAAAACGCTGCGAAAGTTCCTCTCGCCTGGGAACTCCTTTTTCGTTGAACTCAAATGCCAGCGGCATGTCACAATCAAACTGCGGCCAACACTCTCGAACCTGATTTTCAATTTTCTTTATCGCGATATCGTAAAATGTAAAGTGAATTATTG
>Ga0194061_1001210_pt1 | contig 15385 bp, 6 predicted proteins | sample SepL2221m_MetaG_FD_163423 | JGI IMG/M metagenome (GOLD analysis project Ga0194061, IMG submission 163423) | Anoxic zone freshwater microbial communities from boreal shield lake in IISD Experimental Lakes Area, Ontario, Canada - Sep2016-L224-21m | ecosystem: Environmental > Aquatic > Freshwater >...
GAATTTATTATGGAATCACTGTATTAGTTAGTGCTCTTTAGCTGGGTCAAAGTTATTATTAATAACGAGTTCAGAAAAGCTGACTATTATACTGTGATGTTAAATGGAAGTAATCTTACAAACGGAGTTTATTTCTTCAGGATATACTTCGAAGATTCGCAGGGGGAAACAAATATGTGATGACTAAGGTTTATGGTTAATTAACATTAATAACTAATATTTTGAAAACTGTATCAAAACAAATCAGTTTGTTGCTGTTGTCGCTTGTTCTCCTGGCGACTGTGACAGGTAATACGGTTTATTCGCAAAGTACTGATTCTCTGAAGAATACTGAGATGAAAGTTATAGGCATCATTGGAGGCGTTAGCTGGGCTTCATCTATAGATTATTATAAACTTATGAATGAAATGGTAAGGGATAGGTTTGGTTCTCTGTATTCTGCTAATATTCTGATGTACTCTATTCCATTCAAAGAATTTTCTGATCAGGAAAGACTCGCAGAAGCAGGTGATTGGAAACCAATCATAAATATGATGATTGAATCTGCTAAAAGACTCGAACGTGGTGGCGCTGATTTTATTGTGATTGCTTCAAACACAATGAACTCTACTATTGAAGAACTTGAAAAGCACGTTAAGATTCCTTTCCTGCACATCGCCGATGCTACAGGAGAAAAGATTAAAGAGAAAGGCCTGAAGAAAGTTGCACTCCTCGGAACTAAATTTACAATGGAACATAAATTCTACAAGGAGCGCCTTCAAAATAAATTCGGACTCGAAGTTGTTATCCCGTCTCTTGAAGAACGTGATTACATCAACAAAGTTATATTCGATGAACTGTGTAATAATTACATCGTCGTAGATTCAAAAGTTCAGTACCTGAAAATTATTAACCGTCTTATTAAAGAAGAAGGTGTCGAAGGTGTTATTCTTGGATGCACCGAAATACCTATGATTGTAAAACAGGAAGATGTATTAGTGCCCGTGTTCAATACAACTGTTATTCACTCCGAAGCAGCAGTAAATTATTCTGTTGGTTTAAAGCAAATAATTAAATAATAAATGATGAATAAAATTATTCTAGCGTTAATTACAGTTTTTATGCTTTTGTTATTTTCTGATTCATATTCGCAATCAGTCAACCGGAATGAAATCAATTTAAGGGCTTATCAGACTCCTTCGACTCCGCCTTTTATTTCAGCGTGGGATAAAGTTCCTGCTAATGTAAAAAACAGAAATTCATTCAGAAGACTCGAATGGTTCTACAGGCCGAGAGTTAATGAGCATGGTATTTTCCCTAAAGAGTTTATTGATATGCAGAAGGAATCTGAGTATACAAAAATGCAGACTGACAATAATAATCTCCTGTACCAGTGGAATAACGTCGGTCCTACAGGAATAGATTTTACTGATGGCAATATGGCTCAGCAATGGGGAGTAGTCAGCGGAAGGGTAAGAGGAATTGCAGTTCACCCTACAAATTCTGACATTGTCTATGCAGGTTCGGGCGGTGGTGGTATATGGAAAACCACAAACGGCGGTCAGACCTGGATTGATAAAAGCGGTTCATTAAACCTTATTACTTTCGGTGCAATAGCAATCGACCAGTCAAACCCGAACATTATTTATGCAGGTTCGGGTGAATATATGTGGGCAATGAATGAAAGGTTTTACAGCGGTGACGGTCTCTATAAGTCAACTAACAGTGGAGATAACTGGATTAAGATTAATTCTGATTTCGGTATCGTTACACATTTTACTGACGTCGTAGTTTCCCCTTATAACTCAAACCTTGTAATTGCTGCAATCGCTAATAATTTTCAGAACGCAACTCCTAATCACGGTATCTGGCGTAGTTCTAACGCAGGCGCTAACTGGATTCGTATTCTTCCTGTGGAAGGCGTTTATGATTTATCTTTCCATCCGTCAAATCCAAATACCGTATTTGCAGCTTGTGGTAGTGAACAACCCCAGGCAGGTATTATGATTTCAGTAGATGGAGGTTTGAATTTTTCAGCTTACAATTCAGGTTTGCCTGCATCTAATCATATAGGCAGAATTTATCTTGATGTTTCTAAATCTAATCCTTCAATCTTATACACAGTTATTTACGACTCAATTCCTATATCAGGTGGAATGACCTCCTGTGCTTATAAATCTACAAACGGCGGTGCTTTCTGGTCGCAGATTTCTCAGGGTGCTAATATTGCAGGTGGCGGCGATCAGGGATTCTATGACCTGTGCATTGCAATAGACCCTGTGAACCCTGATAAAGTTTTTATCGGTAATCAGGAATTCAGTAAATCAACTAATGGCTCAACTTTCTCGTACGTCAGAGACCCTAATGCTCCCGGCGGAGGAAATGATCCGTTCGATTCTTACACACATCTCGACCATCACGTAATCACTTATGCACCTTCAAACCCTCTGATTATGTACGTTGGCTGCGATGGTGGTGTCTTCAAATCTACTAACGGAGGACAAACATTCTTTTCTGTCAATACAGGAATAAATTCAATTCAGGCATATCGTGTCGCTTCGCATAACACTAACCCTGATATAATTTATTCGGGGGCACAGGATAACGGATTTATTTCTACTCACGACAGAGGTGCAACTCCTTATAAACTTGAAATGCTCGGAGACGGTACCGAGTGCTTTATGGATTATTCAAATCCTAGTTATATTTTCTTTGCAACTTATGCAGGTTATTTTGCAGGAAGTTCTAACGGAGGTCAAAGCTGGGAATTGCTCGTCGACCCGGGTACTTTCGATTCATCAGCATTCATTTGCCCTTACTGGCAGCATCCCGTTAACCCGGATATTTTATACGGATGCTTTAAACAAAAACTCTATAAGTCAACAGACAAAGGTCTTACATGGGCTTTTACCACATCTTCTGCAATCGTCAGCAAGCCTGTTTATTCTGCCGCTCAGTCTTCACTTATTACAAACAACATTATGGTTGCCTCAAGAGAAGGTACAGTAAGTCTCGTGCGTTCTTCCAATGGCGGATACAACTGGCAGGATATTACGGGAAATCTCGGTGCACTCGCAGGCGGTTATTTCATGCGGCTTCAGGCAGACCCGTTTAACGGTAATACTTTTTATCTTATGAAAAGTGCGTATTCGGGTGCTATCGTTCTAAAAACAACAAACTTTGGTACTAATTGGATTGATATTAGTTCTGACCTTCCGAAAGTACCCGTTAATGATATCTTTATAGATTCTGCAAACGCAGGCGTAATGTACATCGGCAATGATTTCGGAGTTTACAGAACTACTAACAGCGGGGGTAACTGGTCACGGCTTAACAACGGAATGCCATTCGTTCCTGTTCTTGATTTCAGTTACTTCAATTATAATGGAACTAAACTCCTAAGGGTTGCAACTTTTGGCAGGGGTGTTTTCGAACTTAACATCAATCAACCAATATCAGTGAATGACCCTGTTGGTAACTTGCCGTCTAAATTTAGTTTAAGTCAGAATTATCCTAACCCGTTTAATCCAACAACACTTATCCGTTTTGGAATCCCCTCCTTGGAGGGGTACGTGCAGCGGGGGGTGGGTATGGTCACACTTAAAGTTTACGACATAACGGGTCGCGAAGTCCAGACCCTCATAAATGAAAAGTTACAACCAGGATCGTATGAAGTTTCGTTCGACGGCTCTCGATTAACAAGCGGAGTATATTTTTATAAAATAACTGCAGATAATTTTATTATGACTAAGAAAATGCTTTATATAAAATGATGTAATCATTTTATATAAAGTCCCCGATAGCGAAGCGTATCGGGACTATTCGTTAAGTGATGCTTAATTAATATTAAATGAAAAAACTTATATCGATACTTTTTGTTCTGTCAATGCTGTTTCTCTGTGCTGATTCGTATTCGCAGATTAGCAGTCTGGATTATAGTACCTACAGGGCTTACCAGACTCCATCAACTCCGCCTTTTGTTTCGAAATATGATAAAGTGCCCGCTGACATTAAGAACAGAAATTTCTTCAGAAGGTTTGACTGGTTTTACAGGCAAAGACTTAATGAACTTGGTGTATTCCCGAAAGAATTTATTGATTCTCAAAAAGATATTGAGTTATTAAAATCTGATTACGATAATCTTTTGTACCAGTGGACAAACTTAGGTCCCGTTGGTATCGATATGTCAGCGACTGAAGTACCGCACTGGGGGATTAACAGCGGCAGAATCAGAGGTCTTGCAGTACATCCTTCTAACCCGGATGTAGCATATATAGGAGCAGCTTCAGGTGGTATATGGAAAACAACAAACGGCGGGCTGAACTGGTCTGACAAGAGCGGTGATTTTAATATGATTACATTTGGTTCAATTGCTATCGACTACACTAATCCGAACATCATCTATGCAGGTACTGGTGAATCTGCCTGGTATATATTCTATAATATGTACAGCGGTGACGGTCTTTATAAATCAACAGATGCAGGTGAACACTGGTTTAAGATTAATTCTGATTTTGGAATCGTAACTCATTTCTCTGATATAGTGGTTTCTCCGCATGACCCTAATTTACTCCTGGCAGCACTTGCAATAAGTTATCTTAACCCATATCCTAATCAGGGTATATGGCGGAGTTCAAACGCAGGACTTAACTGGACCCGCGTTGTCAATATCACAGGTGCATTCGACCTTGCATTTCATCCTGTAAACCCAAACCTGGTTTATGCAGCAACTGGCAACAAGCAGCCACTCGGTGGTTTTCTCGTTTCCACTGATGGTGGTAACACTTTTTATCAGAGTAATGCTGGTCTTCCGCCATACACTTCAATGGGAAGACTTCAGTTTGATATCTCACAGTCAAATCCTTTAATCATGTATTGTCTTGTCCATGATGTTTCACCCATCGCAGGCGGAATGAACACCTGTGCCTACAAATCAACTAATGGCGGTGCCTCCTGGTCGCAGATTTCTTCCGGCGTTAACATCGCTGGAACATATGATGGCACAACCCCGTCCGATCAGGGAGATTACGACCTTTGCATCACTGTGAATCCTTCAAACCCTGATAATGTATTTATCGGCAATGTTGAACTCAGCAGAACTACTAATGGTTCTTCAGTCGCGTTTTTAAGAAAACCTGATGGTCCGACAAACGGAACAACTGCTCTGGATTGTTATACACATCTTGATATTCATAATATAAAATTTGCTCCATCAAATCCTTCTGTAATATACGTCGGTTGCGATGGCGGTATATATAAATCAACTAACGGCGGAGTCTCATTTTCACACTTTAATAACGGCATCAATTCTATTCAGTTATACACTGTCGCTTCACATCCCACAAACCCTGATATTATTTACGGCGGTGCGCAGGACAACGGCGGCTTCAGAACTGTTGACAGAGGTGCAACCCACTGGCTTGATAACGTCTCAGGTGATGGTATGAAATGTTTTGTCGATTATTCTAACCCGAATGTTGTTTTCATTGCTACGATATTCGGAACTTTAAGCAGAAGTACAAACGGCGGTACGAACTGGTCTGAAATCGTTCCGCAGGATATGGACTCTACTTCTTTCAGGTCTTATTACTGGCAGCATCCTGTAAACCCGAATATCATTTATGGCGCTTATAAAAGAAAGATTTATAAATCTACAAACAAAGGTAATACCTGGGCGTTTACTACATCCGCTCCCGTTGCAAATGCAAACATATATACCGTTGCACAGTCAAAATTGAATCCCGCTAATTTGATTCTCATAACAAGTGAAAGCCCGAGCAATGTATTTAAATCTTCCAATGAAGGATACACCTGGATAAACATTACTGCAAACGGAAACTTTGCAGGCGCTTCTCTGATGAATGTTAAGGCAGACCCGGTTAACTCCCAGACATTCTATGTCTTAAGGGGTTCTTACACAACTGGACAAGTACTGAAAACAACGAACTTCGGAAACAACTGGACTGACATCAGTTCAGACATTCCGAAAATTCCTGTAAGTGATATCTTTGTCGATTCTGCAAACGCATCCGTAATATACCTTGGCAATGATTTTGGTGTTTACCGTTCAACAAATAGCGGAGGAAACTGGGCAAGACTAAACAACGGATTTCCTTTCGTCCCTGTTATTGAATTTAGTCTGTTTAATTACAACAGCACAAAACTTCTTCGGGCAGCAACTTACGGCAGAGGAGTGTACGAACTTAACCTGAATCAGCCTATTTCAGTGAACGACCCTAACAATCAAATCCCAAAAGATTTTGTATTATATCAGAACTATCCAAATCCGTTTAATCCATCAACAATTATCCGTTTTGGAATCCCCTCCTTGGAGGGGTACGTGCAGCGGGGGGTGGGTATGGTCACACTTAAAGTTTACGACATAACGGGTCGCGAAGTCCAGACCCTCATAAATGAAAAGTTACAACCCGGATCCTATGAAGTCACTTTCGATGGCAGTAACTTCCCAAGCGGTGTCTATTTCTGTAAATTATCAGCCGGTAATTATAACGGAACTAAAAAAATGATTATTTTAAAATAATATAATAACCTTTTATTTAAAAATTAAATAATGAAGACAATGAGAAAATCAGTATTTAAACTTTTAGGAATCTCTTTAATGGTTGTTTCAGTATTGTACTTTCTGACATCTGATTCAGGAAAATCACTAATAAGAAATCAAAAGAACAAACCTTCTTCAACAGGAGATAAAGATGACCCGCAGGCACGTATGAAACAGGAATTTATGATGCTCAGGGATATTTACACAAACAAAATCCCAGATAATATTTATAACCTTGAACAGATTTTTGCATCTAATCTTCCGAAAGTTACCGACACGGATAATCCTAATTCACTCGTATGGGTTGAAAGAGGTCCTAATAATGTCGGCGGAAGAACAAGAGCGCTTGCTGCTGATATAAGCAATCCGAATATCTTCCTGGCAGGCGGTGTATCAGGCGGTATGTGGAGGTCTGTGAATTCAGGTGCTAACTGGACTATCACAACCACAAACATTCAGCTGCATTCTGCTACCTGTATTTCTCAGGATAAGAGAACAGGGCACACTTCTGACTGGTATGTTGGAACAGGTGAATATAAAGGAAATTCAGCCGGGTCTTCGGGAACACCTCAGGCATTTACAGGAAACGGTGTTTATAAATCAACTGATAACGGAATGAACTGGAATCTGCTTCCATCAACTTCAGGAATCCCTCCAAGTAGTTTTACTTCAGACTGGCAGTATGTCTGGAACGTCGCTACCGACGTATCAAACACAACTCAGGATGAAGTTTATGCCGCAACTATCGGTTCTATTTACAGAAGCACAAACGGTGGTGCTAACTGGACTCAGGTACTTGGAAATTCAACTACAAGGTCTGCATTCACGGACATTACTGTCGCTCCTGGTGGAGTTGTGTATGCAGCGAGCAGTTACATTGCTGGCGGTTCTATGAACGGAATCTGGAGAACTACCGACGGTACAAACTGGGTTGATATTACACCAACTTCAGATTTCCCTGCCACATACGGCAGAGTTGTGATTACTTATGCACCTTCAAACCCTAACGTCTTGTACGTTGGAATTCAGGGCGTTCCACCTGCTGAACCGAATTCGGTGAATAAACATCAGTTGTGGAAATATACTTACATCAGCGGAAACGGTACTGGTACAGGCGGTACGTGGGAAAACCGTGGTGCTAATCTTCCTATGCCGGGACAGAACAATTACGGCAACTTTAACGAACCTTTTGACACTCAGGGGGGATATGATTTCTGGCTTTGCGTGAAACCCGATAATGAAAATTATCTTTTCCTTAATGCCGTTAATATGTACAGGTCAACTGACGGTTTTGCAACAACAACTAATGCAAAAAGAATCGGCGGCTATCAGCCGGGTGAAGATAACGGAGATTATCCGAACCTCCATTGTGATATACATTCAGGATTCTTTAAACCCGGCAGCACAGTTGAGTTTGTGTCGGGTAATGACGGTGGAGTTGCAAGGACAGCTGATATTACAACTAACATTACAGCAAATAATCCTGTTACCTGGCAGTCACTTAATTACGGCTATAATGTTTCTCAGTTCTATGGTATCTCCATCGCCCCCGAAGCAGGAAACAGGAGGCTCGCAGGCGGATTCCAGGATAACGGTTCTTATGCAACTACATCGGTATCTTTGTTAACTCCGTGGAATACTGTAAACAGCGGTGACGGCGGCTTTTGTGCTGTGCCGCCCGCTTCAGATTTAAGATTGTATACATCCTGCCAGAAGGGCGAACTGTCAAGATTAAATCTTAACGACACCACTAATACTAATATGAAACCTGCTTATGCTACTCAACCTTTGTTTATAAATCCGTACGTTCTTGACCCGAATAATTCCTCATACCTTTACTATGCAGGTGGAAATTCGCCAACTACTACAGGCATATGGCGTAATAATAACATTAAGAATGCCGATACTGTTGCGGGATGGTCATATATTGCAGGAACAGACTTCGGCTCTTCGTCCGCACAGGTGACGACGATTGGAATTTCTAAGGCAAATAATGGAAACGTTATTTATTACGGTTCTGATGAAGGCCACATTAGAAAAATTACAAATGCAGACGGGACTCCTGTTGTGAGCGCAGACCTGAACACTGGTTTGCCTACAGGGTACGTTTCTTGTCTGGCTATTGACCCGACAAATTCTGATAAGGTAATGGCAGTATACAGCAACTACAACATTCACAGCTTGTGGTATACTGAAAACGGCGGTGCTAACTGGACATCTGTGGAAGGTAACCTTTACGGAACAAACGGTCCTTCCGTCAGATGGGCTGAAATATTCTACATCAATTCAACTCTGCAAATCGTTCTCGCAACTTCAACAGGCATCTATTATACTAATGCTCTGAACGGTTCAAGTACTGTCTGGACTCAGGAAGCGGTTTCGTCAATCGGTAACGTTGTATGCGTGCATATGGATTTCCGTCCTTCAGATAATACTCTTGTCGTAGGAACACACGGCAGAGGCTCATTCCAGACACATATTACTGAACCTATTTCCGTTCAGTTAATATCATCTGAAGTTCCGCAGAAATTTTCATTGTCGCAGAACTATCCGAACCCATTTAATCCGTCAACGAAGATTGCTTTTAATCTTCCTGTAAATTCCAGAGTATTACTGAAAATCTATGACGTTATGGGAAGGGAAGTTAGCCGTCTAATCAGTAATGAATTTAAACGTGCAGGTTATTATACTGTTAATTTTGACGGAAGCAACCTTCCGAGCGGTGTGTATTTCTATCAGTTGACTTCAGAAAAATATACAGCAGTTAAAAAGATGATGATGATAAAGTGATCCGCCGCGACGTGGTGGATTGTTAATAAAGTAATACTAAATATATAGTGTAAGATATTTTAGAAATTAAATAAAATAATTATGAAAAGATTGATTCTGACATTTGTGTTTTTGCTGCTCGTTATTTCGCAGGTTTATTCACAGCAAAACAAAAGTGATAACCCTGACCAGAGATTATTCAAAAATCCTTCATCGGCTCCATTCGTTTCCGAATGGGATAAAGTACCCGCTGAAATAAGGAATATGAATTCGTTTAAAAGGTTTGAATTGTTCTACAGGTCAAGGCTTGATTCAAAGAATGATTTTCCGAAAGAGTTTATTGAGGAGCAGAAGCAGATTGAAATGCGTAAGGTAAACAGCATGGATAAAAATAATGTATGGACAAACATCGGACCTATTGGAGTTAATTTGGCAGGCAGCCATGCTTCTCACTGGGGTGTAAACAGCGGAAGAATCAGAGGTCTTGCTATCCACCCCACAAACCCAGATATAGCGTATGTTGGTGCTGCCGCAGGTGGTATCTGGAAAACTACTAACGGTGGTGCAAACTGGGCAGATAAAAGCGGGGAGTTTAACCTTATTACATTCGGAGCGATTGCAATCGACCCTTTAAATCCAGCCATCATCTATGCAGGAACGGGTGAAACACGATATAGTTTTAATATGACTACTTATGAAGGTGACGGACTTTATAAATCAATTAACGGTGGAGATAACTGGACTAAAATTACGAATGGCTTCGGCGCAAAAACACAATTCTCAGATATAGAAGTTTCTCCGACAAATCCTAACATCGTTCTCGCCACTATTGGAATGGGATACTGGAACAACCCGAATCCTGATAATGTGGGCTTGTGGAGAAGTACTGACGCCGGAATTAACTGGACGAGAGTAAGTGATTATTCAGGAGCTTTTGATGTTGCCTTTCATCCTACGAACGGAAATATTGCTTATGCATCGTTCGGAAATAATACTGATTTAGGTTTCGTGATATCTACAAATGCAGGAGTTGACTGGACGTCAAGCAATACCGGTCTGCCTGCTGCATCTTCAAGAGCAAGATTTCAGTTCGACATATCAAAAAATAATCCATCAGTTATTTACGGAATTATCTTCAGTCCGTATGCTGATACTTCAGGAATGAAAACAGGGGCATTTAAATCTACTAATTCAGGTGCAAGCTGGGTTCAGATTTCCGGCGGAGAAAATATCGCTGGGTCTTACAACGGTACAGCTGTTGATGACCAGGGTGGATATGACCTGTGCATAGCAGCTCATCCCGTAAACCCTCAGATTGCTTTCTTCGGCAATGTTGAATTAAGCAAAACATCCGATGGTTCAGCTATTAACTTCATTAGAAATCCTGCAGGATATTACGGCGGAGTTAATGCCTGGGACGACTGGACTCATACAGATATTCATATTATTAAATTTGCTCCTTCTAACCCGAACATTATGTACGTTGGCTGTGACGGAGGTGCTTATAAATCTACAAACGGTGGTGCAAGTTTCTTTCACGTCAACAACGGAATAAACACAATACAATTTTCCAGACTTGCTTCTCATCCTACAAATCCAAATGTACTTTATGGAGGCGCACAGGATAACGGAAACTTCAGGACTGTAAATAAAGGAGCAACTGACTGGCTGTTTGTAGGAACAGGAGACGGAATGGAATGCTTTGTTGATTATTCTAATCCGGACAGGGTATTTATGAGCACGCAAACCGGTTCTTTAAAGAGATCTACTGACGGTGGTGTAAACTGGAGTGGCATACTATCGGGGTACAGTAATACTGCAGGGTTGGCTCCTTTCTGGCAGCATCCAACCGAATCTAATAAAATTTATGCCGCACTCGACAGGAGTATTTATATGTCTTCTAATTCAGGAACAAACTGGAGTGATATCTCAGGTGTAATTTCAGGTACAAACCTTCTTACTACTGTTGCCCATTCACCCGCAAACACAAACAACATGATGGTAGCATTCAGTAGTTACACTACTTCACCAAAAGTATTCATATCAACGAATGAAGGTGTGGACTTTTCGGATATTTCTGCAAATATTACAGGCTCGGGATTAACAGGTAAATTAATTCAAAGAGTTGTTGCAGACCCTCTTAATGGAAACACTTTTTATATCGCAAGAGCATCATACACAGATGGTCAGATTATTAAAACTACTAACCTTGGAGCAAACTGGAGTGATATAAGTTCTGACCTTCCGAAAATTTCTACCAATGCTGTCTTTGCAGATCCTGTTAACGCAGGTCAGATATATGTTGGAAACGATTTCGGTGTTTACCGCTCATTGAACGGAGGAACAAACTGGGTAAGGCTCGGGATGAACATTCCTTATGTGCCTGTTCTCAGTTTCAGTTATTTCAACAACGGTATTTCAAGGTATCTCAGGGCAGGAACTCACGGCAGAGGTGCGTATGAACTGGACATTCTCGGCTCAGTCGGAATTCAGGGAAACAATGAAGAGGTACTGACTTATTCTTTATCACAGAATTATCCGAACCCGTTTAACCCTGTTACAAAAATAAATTATAATTTACCTAAAGCAGGATTTGTGTCACTTAAAGTATACAATGCTCTCGGTAAAGAAATCGCAACTCTTGCTAATGAATCAAAGAGTGCAGGAAAATATTCAGTCAGTTTTGAGGCATCGAACTTTTCAAGCGGAGTATATTTCTATAAACTCGAAGTAAACGGATTCAGCGATATTAGAAAAATGTTATTAGTTAAGTGACGATTAGGCTAAAAGGTGTTATGGAAAAATATAAGATATACGTATATCTGAAAGAAGTAATCTGCTGCGGCGGATTTTAGCAGAAATCCCCGATAGCGAAGCGTATCGGGGTTGATGGTTAAGTAATAAGCAATATAAATAAATAGTGCAGATTTTTTATAAACTAAAAATATAATATGAAAAGATTGATTCTGACATTTGTACTTTTGTCACTCGTTATTCCGCAGGTTTATTCACAACAAAACAAAGGCGATAACCCTGACCAGAGATTATTCAAGAACCCTGTGTCAGCTCCATTTATTTCAGAATGGGATAAAGTACCCTCTGAAACAAGGAATATGAATTCGTTTAAAAGGTTTGAATGGTTCTACAGGTCGAGACTTGATGCAAGAGGCGACTTTCCGAAAGAATTTATTGAACAGCAGAAACAGATTGAGATGCGTAAGGTAAAAAACATGGATAAAAACAATGTCTGGACAAACATCGGACCTCTTGGTGTTGATATGACAGGTAGTAATCCTTCTCATTGGGGCGTCAACAGCGGAAGAATCAGAGGACTCGCTATTCACCCCACAAACCCTGATATTGTATACATTGGTGCCGCTGCAGGTGGAATCTGGAAAACCACAAACGGCGGCGTTAGCTGGGTTGATAAAAGCGGGCAGTTTAACCTTATAACATTCGGAGCTATTGCAATCGACCCTGTAAACACAAACATCATTTATGCAGGAACAGGTGAAACAAAATTTAATTTTAATATGACTACTTTTGAAGGTGACGGTCTCTATAAATCTATAAATGGTGGAGACAACTGGACTAAGATTACAGATGGCTTCGGCTCAAAAACTCAATTCTCTGATATTGTTGTTTCCCCTGCAAATTCGAACATTGTACTTGCTTCTATTGGAATGGGAAACTTCTTCAACCAGAATCCTGATAATGTGGGTTTGTGGAGAAGTACTAACGCAGGAATTAACTGGACGAGAGTAAGTGAGTATTCAGGGGCTTTTAACGTTGCTTTTCATCCTACGAACGGGAATATTGCTTATGCATCTTTCGGAAACAATACTGAATTAGGTTTCGTAATATCTACAAATGCTGGAGTCAACTGGGATACAAGCAATACCGGTCTGCCGGATAAATTTTTCAGGGCAAGATTTCATTTCGATATATCCAGAAATAATCCATCAGTTATTTACGGTATTATCTACAGTGTTTATGCTGATACTAATGGTATGAACACAATGGCATACAAGTCTACAAATGGCGGGGCAAGCTGGTTTCAGATTTCTGCAGGTGTAAATATTGCAGGGTCATTCTACGGTGGTATTGATGACCAGGGTTCATATGACCTGTGCGTAGCAGCTCATCCACTTAACCCTCTGAATGCTTTCTTCGGCAACGTTGAATTAAGCAAAACAATCAACGGCTCAGCAATAACTTTTTCAAGAAATCCGGCTGGACCTAACAGCGGATCAGGTGCATGGGACTGCTGGGCGCATGTTGATATTCATATTATCAAATATGCTCCTTCTAACCCAAACATTATGTATGTAGGATGTGACGGCGGTGTTTATAAATCCACAAACGGTGGTACCAGTTTCTTCCACGTCAACAACGGAATTAACACAATACAGTTTTACAGTCTTGCTTCGCATCCGACAAACCCAAATGTACTGTACGGAGGCGCACAGGATAACGGAAACTTCAGAACTGTAAATAAAGGTGCTACAAACTGGCTGTTCTCAACAACAGGAGATGGTATGGAATGTTTTGTCGATTATTCTAATGCGGACAGGGTTTTTATCAGCACGCAAAAAGGTGGTTTACATAGAAGTACTAACGCTGGTGTGAACTGGAGCGTCCTTTTAAAGTCTTCTCCCAATACTGCTTGGGTTGCGCCTTTCTGGCAGCATCCCTCACAACCAAATAAAATCTTTGCTGCACTGAGCAGAAGAATAGCCAGGTCAACTAATTCAGGAGACAACTGGGTTTTTGTTTCACCAAGCTTAGGTACTTTAATCAATATTACTTCTGTAGCGCAATCCCCGGTTAATACAGACAATATGATTGCGGTTTTAAGTCCTTACACAATAAATCCGGAAGTATTTGTTTCTACTAACGAAGGTGTGAACTTTTCTGATATTTCTGCAAATATTACAGGGTCGGGATTAACAAGTAAATTTATTCAAAGAGTCGTTGCAGACCCTTTTAATGGGAACACTTTTTATGCCGCAAGAACATCTTTTGATTCCTCGGGTCAGGTTATTAAAACTACTAACCTCGGAGCAGACTGGATTGATATAAGCTCTGGCCTTCCGCCCGTCTCGGCAAATACTGTTTTCGCTGACCCGGTTAACGCAGGGCAACTTTATGCCGGAACTGATTTCGGTGTGTACCGTTCGTTAAACGGCGGAAGTAACTGGGTAAGGCTTGGGATGAACATTCCTTATGTCCCTGTTCTTAGTTTCAGTTATTTCAGCAATACTACTTCAAGGTATCTCAGGGCAGGAACTCACGGCAGAGGTGCTTACGAACTCGACATCAGCGGCTCTGTCGGTATTCAGGGAAACAACGAAGAGGTCCCGGCTGTGTATTCTCTCTCGCAGAATTTCCCGAACCCGTTCAACCCTGTTACAAAAATTAATTACAATTTGTCAAAAAAAGGATTCGTATCTCTGAAAGTTTATGACATACTTGGAAAAGAAGTCGCAACTCTTGTTAATGAATCAATGAGTGCAGGGAAATATTCAGTCAGTTTCGATGCATCAAACTTTTCAAGCGGAGTATATTTTTATAAACTTGAAATAAACGGTTTCAGCGATATTAGAAAAATGTTATTGGTTAAGTGACGATTAGTCTAAAAGGTGTTATGAAAAAATATCAGATATACGTATATCAGTAGAGAAGAATCACGTAGGGATTTCAAATCTGTCGATATACGTATATCCGTGTATAAGAATCTCGTATTCGAAGATCCGCCGCGGAGGAAGATTCCATATCTGTATAAAAATGTGTCTCCGAAAATAAAAATCTCCTATTCGAAGATCCGCCGCAGAGGAAGATTTCATACCTGTAAAATCTTTTTTTATTCATAGATAGAGTATTTTTTTAAATATTTATTTTATATATTCAAAATAATATTTGAAATCAATTCTGTTTGGGGCAAATTGTTTTTAAGTAAAAAAAAACAAAAGGGGAACTATGAAAAAACTATTCTACACTTTAGCATTTGTACTGTTTGTACAATGCACATTTACAATTAATAATGTTATAAGCCAGTGGCAACCTGAAGTACGG
>Ga0194061_1001212_pt1 | contig 15378 bp, 10 predicted proteins | sample SepL2221m_MetaG_FD_163423 | JGI IMG/M metagenome (GOLD analysis project Ga0194061, IMG submission 163423) | Anoxic zone freshwater microbial communities from boreal shield lake in IISD Experimental Lakes Area, Ontario, Canada - Sep2016-L224-21m | ecosystem: Environmental > Aquatic > Freshwater >...
CTGAGAACTGCCCTGAGTCAGGTACTTGCTTGAGAACCACGGTTCGAAAGAGTAGGGGCGCAGACTATAATCAAAGTATACATCGTGGTATTCATTCGTGACGCTGTTGGAAGACGTGACATTGACCGGCATCTCGCTGAAGAACAATCCGGTTGCAGAGGTCGGAGTACCGGCATTCGTTGCGCCGGTTGTCTTGCGGATAAAGATCGCGTCCTTGTCTGTGTAGTTGTCCTTGTAGCCCGGCGCGTAGACCAGCAGTCCGCCGCTCACTTTCGCCAAAGCGTTCAAGTTGCGCCCTTCGCGCTGCAACGCAACGCTGCCAAGATCGAATCCGGCCGGCATGGACGACTGCGGAATCAACATCAAGCCAGCGCCTTTGTAGGTGACTTTCGCCTTGGTATAATTCGACGTTGTGTCGATTCGCCCGGACGAGAACCAGCGGATGCCGACGGCGGGTGATTGTGCCTGAATATTACTTGCGATAGATACATTGGCCGTCGAACGCGCAGCAATTTCACGCACGGCGACTTTCGTATCTACCTGCGGCTGCGAAGCAACTGGCAGGCGGGACGCCTGCGGTACGGGTTCAGAGACTCTCGCGGCGGCGAAGAGAGTTTCGGCGCGTTGAGCCGTTGCGGCGCTGGCAGCCATGTCGATGCTGCGAACCGCTGAATCGACAATTTCGGTAGGTACATCATTCCCTGGAATAAATTCGGAATTCCAATCGACATCCACGACTTCGCTGAGCTTGGCATATACTTCGCGCCCGCCCGACAGATCGATACTCTCCAACTTGTACTCATACATCCCTGCCGGAGCGAAATCGAAGTAAGCATACTTTCGTTCGTCCGGGTTTGTGATGCGTCCGGCGATGAGAACAGGATTGACTTTACCCCATTCAGCGCATTCCAGCGCGCGGCGGTAGATGTTGAAGCCGGCGTTCTGGTATTCAGAGACGCAAGTCCATGACACATTCACGCCAGCGCCTTCGGATTTGGCGGCGAAGTCGGCGATTTTGACGGGGGTGACGGTTCCTCCGTTATAAGTAATGACAACGGTATCCGCCGCGCTCGGGGTGAGAGTGCCGCCGGCGGTTCCGCCGTCTGACACCGGCGTGCCTGTAGGGCCACCGCTGAAATAATTCACCGAGAATTGACTTGGCAGGCCAATCACCTGCTTAAACGAGTTTGTGATAGACGGATTGTTGGTATTTTGAGAAATAATAACGTACTTTGTGCCGGTGCTCCCATAGGTAAAGCCGGTATCGGCCTGAGCGCCAACCGAAAGTATCGAGTTTGTGCCCAAAATGACCGTCCCGGTGGGAACGGACAATTGCGAGACTGCGCCGCCCGCACCCGTTGTGCCCGGAACCAGAAGCACACCCAACTTGCCGTTGCTGAAATCGACGCTCACGGTTCCTGCGACATTCAAAACCTGGTTGGAAGTAAACGCCGGAACCGTGTTCGAGTAGATTGCAGCACCCGGGAAAACCATTCCTGAAGTTACCGTTATTGCGCCTGCGGTTCCAGTGCCACGCAACATTCCACCCGCAACTGTCGTTGCGCTGGATGAGATTGAACTGCCAGTAGCCAGCACAAGAGTACCGGCGTTGACCGAGGTCATGCCGGAGTAGGTGTTCGCCCCCGTGAGGGTCCATGAACCGGCTCCTGTCTTGATCAACCCGCCCGCGCCAGTTCCAACGATGCTTGCCAGCGTTCCGTCGGACGCGCCGCCCAAAGTCAGATCAAAGCCCGATCCCGTGATCGTTCCCGTGTTGGAAATCGTCATGGTGCCGCTGTCCGACGCGATCGTGGCGGACGCGCCCAGTGTGATCAAACCGCCGTAGGTGTTTGCGCCGCTTAGGTTCGTTAACGCGCCGGTCTGCCCACTTGCACCGACGCCACTCAGGGTCAGCGTTTCTAAGCCCAAGGTAATGTTGTTTTGCAATTGCAAGGTTCCGCCGCTGTTGACGATCGTTCCGGCGGCCGTCGTCCCCAACGATGTCGCGTTTCGGATCGTCAACACGCCGGCATTAATGGTGGTCAATCCCGTATAAGTGCTGGCGTTGTTGTTGAGTTGCCAAGTGCCTGTACCATTCTTGACAAGCGTTCCGGAGCCTGTCGTGATGCCTGTGCCGACAAATCCGTTTCCGGCGCCTGTTAGAGTCATATTAAAATTCGTGCCCGTGATGCCATTGCTGAGCGTCAACGATCCGCTGTCAGAAGAAATCGCCGAATGTGCTTGCAATGAAATGTTGCCGCCATACGTATTGGTTCCGCTGACATTGACCAGTCCTCCATTTTGACCCGCGGCACCGGTGCCGCTCAGTGTCAGAGTTTCTGCTCCGATAGCAATTCCGCCTTGCAGTTGCAGTGTCGCGCCAGTGGACACGGTTGCCCCTCCAGCAGTCGTGCCAAGCGCCGTTGCGCTCTGCGCATTCAATATTCCGGCAGTGATGCTTGTTGCGCCCGTGTATGTGTTCGCCCCGCTCAAGGTCACGGTTCCAGTCGTGGTCTTGTTCAGAACGATGCCGGTGCCGCCAAGCTTCGCGGCGACAGACCCGTTTTGCATTTCGAATGTTCCCGTGCTGGTCAAAGTTCCAGTGCCGGTGATGCTGCCTCCTCCGGCAACAGTTACAGTTCCAACGGTGTCGTTGAACGCGCCTAGGCTCAACACCGCCGCCGCTCCATTGACCGTCACCGCGCCTGTCGCCAGCGCATTGGTGATTCCGTACGCCAATGTGCCATCACTGACAGTGGTCAGGCCTGTGGCGGTGTTCGCCGCGTTCAGCGTGACAGTGCCGCTGGTGGTCTTGTTCAGCGCACCAGTTCCCCCGAGAATCAAATTGACCGTACCATCCTGCAATTCAAACGTGCCGGTGCTGGTCAAAGTGCTGCCGGAGCCGTTCAAACTCCCTGCTGAATTTAAAGTAACGGTTCCCATTGAGGCGGTGAAACCCGCCAAATCCAACACGCTACCGGAACCGGAGACGGTCATCGGGCCGCTGCCAAATGCGTTGTTGATTCCGGCAACCAGTGTGCCGCCGCTGACCGTTGTCGTTCCCGTATACGTGTTGGCTGTGGACATCGTCAGCGAGCCTGTGCCGCTCTTGCTCAAAGCCGCGCCCACGCCTGTTATTGCGCCGGTGCCGCTTATCGTGTAATTCGTGGTTGAGTTGTTGCACGTGACGCCTCCCACGATGGCCGAAAAATTCAACGCCACCGCGCCGTTGGCCGAGGCGTCATTGAATGTGACATTGTCGAGATTGAAAAACGTGTTCGCGCCTGCATCCCAATTCGGGGTCGTGTTCAAATCCCAGGCTCCGGGGCCGGACCAGATAATCGTTCCCGGCGCTCCGGTGACCACCAACAGTACGCTCCCGGGTGAGGTTGTGGTATCCAACGCAAAGGTTTGCCGCGTCGGCGTGGGTAATCCTGTCAGCGACAGGTTTGCAGCTCCGCCTGTCACGGATGTGCCGCCACTGATCAAGGTGTATGTCCCGGTCGCAATCGGATTCAGCAGGTTGATCTGAATGGTCGTGGTATTGCTCAAGTTCAACGCGCCTGTGATCGCGATCAGGTCGTTGCCGGACGATATGTTGTTTGACACATCAAAGCGCAGCGTGCCGCCAGTCAGCGTCAATCCGCCGGCGATGGACAGGGTGGCCGCTGTCCCTGTGCCGCCCACATTGATGGTGCCGGCGCTGGACAACGTGCCTGTGATGTCAGTCGCGGGCGCGGACACGCGACCACCAGTAAGCGTCTGGCTGGCTCCAAGCGCGAAGCCGCCGCTGACCGCGGAAATATTGAATGTGGCTCCAGAGGTGATCGTGATCGCGCTGCTGTTGGCGATCGACCCAGTAGCGTTCAACGTCAGAGTTCCCGCAGTAATGTTCGTCGGACCCGTATACGTGTTCGCGCCGCCCAGCGTCAATGTGGACGCGCCCGCCTTGACCAGCCCCAAGCCCGTCCCACCACCCGTTTCGCCGATGGCGTGGCCGATGGTCACATTGACGTTGTTGTTCAGGGTGCGGGTGACGTTGTTCGCGGCGGAGGAGAGATTGAAGGTGGTCCCTGCGGTGCTGGGTGTGAAGGTGATCGTGCCGGTCTGCGTAGCCGTCTGCCCGAGGGTCACGTTGCCAGCGAGCAGTACCGAATTGTGGATCGAGCGCGCGGTGCCGTCGTTGCTTTCCAAAGTGCCGCCGGTGAGCGTGAGCGTGCCCGTGCCGAGCGGGCCGGAGGTGACGACGCCCGTGCCCGCCGTGCTGCTCGCGAAGATGGTCGTGGTGCCGCCATTGATCGTGAAGCCGGTGAAGGTGCTCTGCGCGCTGAAGCGCAGCCGCCCGCCGGTGTGCGTGATCGTGAAGTTCCCGCTGATCAGGCTGTTCATGTTGTGGTTCGCGTTGGCGTTGTTCCAACTCCAGTTCTGATTGGCCGTCAGCGCGATGGGAGCGGCCATTGTTACCGTGTTAAAGCTGTCGCCGTCGTTGCCTTGGAATCCGCCGCTGCCGAGGCTCAGGGTTCCCCCGCCTGTACCTTGGTTAATTGTAACAGTGCGGTTGGAAAAACCGGACGTTCTGGCGGTGATCGTCAGCTTGTTGATGTCCGGCGAAAACAACGCATTTGACGTATCCAGCATTTGAATGGTGGGACTGTTGAAAGTTGCGCCGCCACCGATAGTGACCGTATCCGCATTCGACGCAACCAATCCCGGCACCGGACCGGTTCCGGTGCCCCAGTTTGCGGTGTTGTTCCAATTCTGTGTGCCCGTGACCGACCCATTCCATGAGACAGCCGCACCCCGCGCCGCACCGCATTGCAAAAGACCCACGATAAGAACAGCGGCGAGATAACTTTTGATTGATGAGTTGTTCATGTATTTTTTCCCCGATTCAGCCAAAGGTGTCTCGAAACATTGCCGGATTGAATCAATTTTAGATTCTGATCAATCTGCCCATGCAAGGACACTGCGAGTTTCTTATGAATCAAATTGAGCAGATTTGAATTCCTCACATTAATTCTGTGAATTTCAGTGAGTTTGCCCGCTCTGCTCAATATGTATTCTGTAAAAGGAGCTTTTCACCAACGTGACCGAACAGGAATTCATGACCCATTTCTTGAAACACAAGAAGCAGCTTGAAGCGCTGCTGCTGGTCTTGCTGGGCGAACCGCACACCGCCGAGGATTTGTTTCAGGACGTGGCGGTGATCATGATCAAGAAGAGAAACGAAATTGACTCAGAAGGGAATTTTTTGGCTTGGGGGCGGGCGATTGCGTTTAATCTCGTGATGGATTATCGCAAGAACAAGTTGAACAAGAAAATCAAATTGCTGGACAACGAGTCGCTGGGATTCGTGGCGGGCGCGTTTGATGAGTGGGAGCCACAGGATTTCTCCGAACGCCGCGTGGCGTTGCGCGAGTGCGTGACGAAACTCCCTCCGGCTCAACGGGGATTGATCGCCAAGCGCTACGAGCAGAACAAATCGATCGACGATCTTGTGACGGAGACGGGCCGCAATCGAGGCGCGGTGGAAACAGCCCTTTATCGAATCAGACGGGCGCTCATGAAGTGTATTGAAACCAAGTTGCGGATGGGGAGTTCCATATAAATGAGCGACAAGGAGAAAGAGGAAGAACTCGACTGGTTGCTGTTTCGCTATTGCGAAGGCACCCTCGACGAGGAGTCCGCCGCGCGTCTGAACGAACGCATCCAGCAGGATTTCGACGCCGCGACGCGGCTATTGGAATACGGTCTTGACCGGGTGGAGTTGACCCAATTGTCCGGCGCGGCAAGCCGCACACGCAGGCGAATGAGCGTTCCGCGATTGGTTCCGGCGCGTTACGCCTGGCAGAGTCCGTGGGCATGGGCCGCCGCCATGGTCGTCGTTTCTGTTGGATTGGGCATTGCGTTGTTCAGCAGCAATGGTTTCACGACCGCCAAAAAATCTGAACCTGACAAAGGCAATGTTCCACCCGAACAGACCTATGTTGTCGATGTGCCGACGCGAGAGAAAGCCGTGTCTCCCACAGTGACCGCCCCAGAACTAACGGAGCCGCCCGCAAAACCCGCGCTGCTGATTTTGAATCCCGCGATGACTGAAGTCGATGCTCAGAACCGGCCGGCCAATTGGACTCAGACATGGACCGGTTCCGGGAAAATCAAACTTTCGCGGGACACCAGCCTGTTCAAGTCAGCGCCTGCCTCGTTGGCGTTGGAAAGCAGCGGCGGCGACGCGCGCGGACGAACCATGCAGGCGCATCTGGCCAAGCCCGGCCAGCGGTTTCGCCTGAGTGGCTTTCTAAAGGCTTCGGGCGCCGCCACCGCAACGGTCGGTGTGCAATTTTACACTGAAGCCTGGAAGCCGATCGACTTCAAAGCTGTCGGAAATGCACTGCCCGGTTCTGACTGGCTCCCATTCGCCAACGATGTCGTGGTTCCACCCGGCACCTACCGAATTGGGATCGTTTTGCAGCTTGATGGCGACGGAAAAGTTTGGCTGGACGACGTGAATGCCAAGGATCTTTAATCGCAATACATTTTTAAACCAAGACCAAGACTGGGAGATTCAAATTGAACGGCTGTAAACATATCCGAACACTGTTTCTTCTCGCCACCTGCGCCTTCATTCTCAGCGGCCATTCGGCGGAAGAACCCGTCGTCGTGTGGAACGGCAATTTCTCCGACGGCGGCGAGTCGCCGGCGCAATGGGATCACGAAGGCAAAGTCACTGGCGCCAGGGACACCGTTGTTTTCAAAGAAGGCTCGTCGTCGTTGCGCGTGGACGCCAAGGGCGAAAAGGGCAGCGTGTTCCAATGGCTTGACTTCGGCAGCGCAAAAAAATTCACGCTCAAAGGTTTCTACAAATGCGTCGGGGCGGCCAAGGCCCAGATCGTGGTCCAAACGATTGACGCCAAGTGGAGCAAGAACGACTGGAAACAGATTAAATACCTCAATGCCGATGAGGACTGGACCTCATTTGAAAAAGAAATCGAACTGCCGGAATGGGCCAAAAAATGCCGCGTCATGTTGCACGTGGAAGGCACGGGGCAAGTCTGGCTGGACGAAATTTCAATCGGCGAAAAGCCGCCTCGCGCAGGCCGTGTGCTTGACCCCGCGAAGGACGAACCCGTCGCCGGCAAACCTTGGGAACCGGCGTGGTGTGTCTGGAACTGGCGCAGCGCCTGGGTTGGGCAGCACGAGAAATTTGTCGCCACGACAAAAAAGGGAGGCATTGATGTTGTCTTCTACGGCGACTCCATCACGCTCGGCTGGAAGAACCGATGGGACGACGCCTTCGCACCCTTGAAGGCGATCAATTACGGCATCGGCGGCGACTCCACTCGGCAGTTGCTCTGGCGCATCGGCAATGGCGAAGTGGAAGGTCTCAAACCCAAACTCGTCGTGCTGGCTATTGGCACCAACAATCTTTACGGCGACAAGAATGCCGGATCGGATACTGAGATTGCGAAGGGTATCGAAACGGTCGTGAAACTGCTCCAGACAAAATTGCCCGAGAGCAAAATCCTACTGGTCGCGATCCTGCCGCGACAGAACGATTTCTTCTGCAAGCGCATCAAAAAAATCAACGCGCAGATCGCCAAGCTTGAGGACGGGAAGAACATCAAGTTCCTGAACATGTGGGACGCTTTCATGCTCACGGAACCCGGCACGGTCAAAGAAGAGTTGTATGTCGAGAAGCGCGGCGAGACGCTCCATCCCAACGCGAAGGGTTACGATGTCATGGCTGGAATCATAAAGCCTGTGATTGAGGAGATGCTCAAGTAAATGAGAGTTCTCTCGGCAATTTGTTCAGCCGCGCTCTTGACTGCGCTGCTGACGGCGACGGCGCTAAACGCCGAGGAGCCCGCGCGGGATCCGTGGTTGTGGCCGTTCGACAGCAAGAGCATCTGGAACATGCCCATCGGCAGCGGCGCCGTTTATGTGCCCGCCGGGCTGGGCGCGGCAAAGACCACCAACATCGACACTGAATTGCTGTATCGCGTCCCGGCGGGATCGCCCGAGCGAAAATTCTTCGCGCCGAAGTCCTGGGAAACGCGCGCGGGCGGGACGAAATACATGGGCAACATTCCAATTCCCGACGACCTGATTGTCCCGGACGCGCGAAAATTCTTCACGCCCAACAATTGCGCCGCTTTCCTGATGCCCGACGGAAAGACCCTGAAGCATGTCGCGCCGTTATGCCGCGTCGAAGCTGGTGGCCCGGTGTTCGGATACCCCTTCCGCCCGGACACTGACCTCTTCGGCGATGGGGTCTACGGCAGCCACGGCGCGTCAGCGCTCTCGGCGCTCGGCGGCTCGATTCGCCTCGGCGAACTGACCGCGCCAGGCCCGATCCGCCACGCGCTGAAAGTCGATATTTTCTGCGCGCGCTACTGTTACTTCGGCGACGACCGCAAAGGCTTTCGCTGGCCCGCAACCCGCGCCGACTCGTACGCCGCCAAGCTCTACAAAGGAACCAACAAGGCCGTTGTCATGGGTTCACTACTGGCCATTCCGCCGACAGTTACGGCCGAAAGCCTAGCGTTGAAGACGCCCCTGGCGCGAAAACTCTTTGAGGCGCTGCGCGACTATGGCGCTTACGTCGTGGACGATGCCGCCTGGGACTGCCACTATTTCTGCGCGGAGGATGGCGTGGCGGCGGAAGTCGAGAAGTCGTACGGATTCAAATTCGACGGAAAATCGAAGGAACTGCTGGCGGATATCAACGCGCTTTTCAAAGCGCTGAGTGTGGTCGACAACAACGCGGCGGATGCTGTCGGCGGCGGAGGAACGCCGCGCGCGCCGTTGGCGCCGCCGCTCGTCCGGCCCGCGAAATAACCCGTCGCGATTACTTTGTTGCGCTCCTTCCGGCATAAGTCCCCTTGAAGCTGCCGGTCTTGGTTTCTCCGCCCCGGGTTTCTTTGATCGTCCCGCCGAACCCGGCAATCGACACGTCGCTGTTCAAGTTCACTACCGTCTCTGGATGGCTGCCATCAGGCATTTGGTTGCCGCGGTTGTAATAAATATACCCGCCGATCACCTCGGCTTTCCCGCCGTTCTTAACTTCCAGCGCGGTCCCGGCTTTTTCGGTTTTCAGGCCCATGCACCAGAATTGCCCACCGTCCACGCTGACTTTGGTCCCCATGTTTTCCGGATTCAGTTGCCGGGCAAAGACAATCGCGTTACCGAAATCGCAGGGCGCGGCGCACACATCCTCAATGAACAACTTCGCACCCTTCACCGTGTTTTTGTAAAAGCCACCACGCGGTATCATGGTCTTGAGCGCCAGAGTCCGCGCGCTCGCGTGTTCAAACATCAATCGCGCGTCGCCGTATCCGCCTTCCAATTGCTGGATCACGACGAATTTGCTCTCGCCGTCCTCAATGCGAAACACCGGTGCGTCACCTTTGCCTGTGTTAAGGTTCGATTCCATGCAGTGGATCAACTCCACTTTTCCCCGCACGTGGATCGTCCCGGCGACGCGATACGTCGCACGCGGAAAATAAACCACCTTCGCGCCGGAATCGATGGTCTTCTGAATCGCATCGGTGTCATCCTGCTTTCCGTTTCCCGACGCGCCAAAGGCCTTGACCGATTTCCATTCGGATGAATTGCTCCAATCTCCGGCCGGGGTCTCTTCAATTGTCAAATTCAGCGACCGTTTCTCTGTCTCAAACAGCGTCGCAAATGGCTGCGAGCGCTCTGTGATATCCGAGCCTTTCTCAACTCCGTCTTTTTCGCGGATCGCCGTCTTGTACCCCTTCGTCTTGATGTTCCGAGCGTAAACATGTGTCTTGCTGTCGATGGCCGCCTCACCATTTCCGCTCAACTCGGAGTCGATGATCGTCAGCGCGCCGCTCTCATGCAAAATCGCTGGCGCGCCGTTCTGATTACTCTTCAAATCGCGGATGAACAGCATTTGCCGGCTGTTGAAGATGCCGGCATGAAGCTGGTTGCTCAGCGTCACATGCTCGAACGTAAAACTGTACTGATTGATGATCGACCAAATCCCGTCGTCGAAGCCGTCAATCACAATGTCGCGCAGCAAGGCTGGTCCTGGCCAACCTTGCGCCAGCGCAATCCCTGCGCGGCCCACCTTCTTCGGGTCGCTGGAACGGATGTGAACGTTGGACACCGTACCCTGATTGTTGGTGAAGTATAAAATACCAATCGCACCGGGATTTCCCGCGCCAACATCCACCGCCAAATCGTGAAACGAATTCCTGAACGCCTGCCCGTTGTTGCCCTTCCCAATCTTCTCATCCCAATTTTGCAACACGGCCTTGGGCTCTTTCGCGTCCCCGAATCCGGGCGCGTTGTCCTTGAGCTTGATGACCGTCTTGCCCGGCCCGGCACCCTGAATGAAAAAGCGTTTGGGCGTGGCCATCAAGGTGTCGCTAACGAGATACGTCCCCGGAGGAAAATAGATTCCGCCTTTTTTTGCGTAAGCGGCTTTGATCGCGGGCGTGTCATCAGCCACGCCATCGCCTTTCGCTCCGAGATCTTTGACGTTGGTGTAGCCGGAATCGGCGGGCCAGTAGATTGCCGCTGGAGCTGATTGTCCGCTTGAAGGAATCTCAGTCGCCAGCAGATTGCAACTGCATCCAGCCCACAGCGAAATCAACACTGAAACTGTATGGTTGCGACGCAAAACGCTTCTCCTGGAAACTACTGCCCCGAACATCGCGGCGCCTCAACCGTCACCGTTCCCTGAACCTCGATCACAAACGTTCCGCTCCGAGATATCCGGGTGTTTCCCGAATGGGCTTCGCGCTTGTCGTTAAGGTACAGATCCAAGGCATCTGTGATGGAAACTTGCAGATGCGCCTTGGCCTGCGCGTCGGGCCAGTTTCGACTGAAGAACAGCGCCGGATACGCGGTCTTGCCTTTGTCGGCCGGTGTGTACAGACTGAATTCGTCGCCGTTGCTCAAGAATCCATAGCCGTCCACGCCGTCCCTGTTGTGCTTCTTTTTCTTTCCTTCGCCCTTCTTGCCGCCTTCCTCACCGCCCGCGTTGTTGCTGTCGGTTCGAACCGTGACCACCACGTTGCCGTCGAAACCGGCCTTGTGGACAATCACGTCAATGCCTCCGGTGATTTTGTCCGCTTCGAGTTTCGCGTCCGTCAGCACGTAGACCCCCGCAGACTTCTTGACAACCGTGCCCAGCACCCTTGTCCAGCCCAGCGCTTTTAGTTCTTTCGTTGCGTCGCCCGCAACCGCAACGTTCTTTTCCGGCGCGCTGCTCTTTCCCTGCGCAGCGGCTAGAAACTTGGGCAACTTTTCCGCCGGAATCAACCCGCCCAGGCCCAGTGTCGCGGCCCGTTCCGTTGCCGCGTCGCGTGTGCTGTTATCAGGCAGTTTCTTGACAATCTTATCGAGTTCCAGCGCGTACTCCTCCATCACCAATGACAATCGCGGCCCGTATGCGTCGAGCGCTTTGAGCCGCTTCTCCGCTTCGGACTTCTTGGCCGGAGTTGGCTTGGATTCTTTTTCATACAAGCTTGCAGCGCGTTGAAAAAAAGCGAGTGCGAGCGGATTGTTTTCTTTGTCCATGATTTTCGCCAGCTCAAACAGCGCGTCCGGACAACTGTCGTCGTACACCAGCGCTTTATACAAGAGATCCTTGGCCTGTTCGGTCTTTCCATTTGCCGCTTGAGCCGCGCCAGCGGCGGCAAAACCGTCTGCCATGCTTCGCTCGGCTCCGCAGGCTATGCTGCCCAGCATTAATGTAATCAGGATCAATTGGACTGCGTGAGGTTGCGGCATCGAAAGCGCTCCTTTATTTTGAGTTGAACTCTTTGAGAAAGTTCAAACAAGTCTCAGCGAGACAACAAGGTCATCTTCAGGCACGCGTAATGGAGCATACCGGACTCCTGGCTCTGCGCGGCCAATTCAGCGTTGCTCAAATTTTCGTTTTGAATTCTGGCGTGTAAAGTCTCCGCTTTAATGAACTGCTCAAGCGCCCGCGCAATGTTCTCTTGATTGCCTTCGGCACCCGGAGTGGCTTTTGAGAAGAACTCCTTGCCCTTTTTGACAGATGTTTGAAATTCGCCAGCCAGCGCATTCTTGTCCAGCTTCTCAGCCCAAGACTCAGCTTCTTTCTGCAATGCTCCGACATCCACTCGAAGAACAGAGGACGAGGCGCCGACAACAGGTTTCGACGAAACCGGGTTTGCAGTGACGGGTTTCGTCTCCATCACTTTCTTGAAAGAAAGCGCCAGTGTCGCCACCTCTTCCTGCTTGGGCGCGGCAAAGTCGCGCGCCACCAGCCCCGCCGCTTCCTTGCCCATCTCTGTGTCGGGATATTTCGAAGCCAGTGATTGTGCCTGCGCCTTTGCATCCTCTTTCCGCCCTGCGCCGAGCTTGAACCAAACTTCTGAAAGCATTGCCGCCGCGATTTTCGATTTGATCGGATCGCCTTGCTCTTCAATGGCCTTGACTGCGCGTTCCAGATTCTCCTTGGCGCTTTTGTTTTCTGGCTGGAGCAACACGAGCACACTGTACGTTTTTCTGGCGGTTTCCAATCGACCGGCATTGAACGCGTCGCTTGCAAGCTTGTCAAGCTTCTCCGCAAAACGCGCGTCCAGCGCGTCGATCTCCAAAATTCCCGCGCCCAATCTCTTCGCGGCTGCCGAGGCCTTGCTTGCCAGAGCCGTGTCTTTTTCCTTCGCGGCGATCGTCGCGGCCAACTGGTACTCTTTCACCGCCTCGCGCGTTTTTTTATTTTTCTCCAAACACAGGCCGAGGAAATAATGGGCGCTCGGACACGTGTCGTCGGCTTGCAGAGAACGCGCGCAGAATTCTTCGATGGTTTTGTAGTCCGCGTTCTTCAGCAAATCAGGCACTCCCGCCAGAAATGCGTCGGCAGTCAGGCGATCTGCGCTGTAGGCCGGTGACGCGAGTAAAGCCATCCCGATTAAAAAACTTGAAATCTGGCGAACTGTCATTGCGCCTCCCGTGGGTCTGACATTCTAGAATCTAACTTTACCAACTCTCCGCGCGAGGACGGAGAGCTCAAAGTTTTACGGGTTAAAAGTATCAGTATCCCCCGCTCTGGAAGATACACCAATTACTTGTCTTCTCCGGGCTTTCCCTTGGACTCCGGCTTGCGATCGCCTTCGCCGCCCTGGCGTTTCGGTTCCTTCTTTTTCTCGCCCTCGCCCTCTTTCTTTGGCGCTCGCATTTGCGTGATCGTGATCGCTTCGCCCGCACTGTTGACGGAGGCCGTGGCCTTCATGCCGACCTTCAAATCGCCCGCAGTGCCGACGACCGTCTTTGGAACGCGCTTTTCCTTGCCGCCCTCGCCCGCGCGCATTTCATCTTCGTCGGTCTGAATTGAAATGACCGTCGCGGCGGTGATCTTGATCGTCTCGCTGTGCGCGGCACCATCACCCTTCATGTTCAAAGTGACCGATCCGCCGTCCACGCTGCCAATGACTCCGCTGACATTGTGTTTGCGCCCGCCCTTGTCACCCTTGTCGCCTTCGCCGCCCTCGCGCTTGGGGCGCGGCTTGCCGCCATCTTCGCCAAACGCACGGCTCTGTCCGCCCGTCAAACTGTATGACACGCCGCCCACATTCACTTCAACCAGTCCAGACATCACCACGACCAACATGACTGTGCTGAGCTTCATCGCCTCTCCTCCTTTAACCTGATCCTCACCCTTGCTTGCGGGCTTGAGTTCAACCGAGAACTCCGTGCCCAAAACCCTCGTGTTTCCCACCGCAGTTCTCACTAAAAACGCGCCCGACGCCTTAGCGACAGCAAACGCGGCCTTTCCCTCCATCAACTCGATGACTTGCCGTTCGCCGCCTTTTGGTTTCCGCAGCGCGAAAAGTGCATCCTCTTCGAGCGTCATGCGGGATGTGTCCGCCAGTGCAATCACGGTCCGTTCAGACGTTCGGACGGGCGTATTGAACGCAAGCGCTCCCACCACAGATTCGCCGACCGTCGCGCGCCCCGAAATCACCTGAGCGTCTTGCGCGAGGTCGCCCGTCGATCTGCGGTGCTCAAAAAGCGCATAGCCGCCAAACGTCACGCACAGAAGCGCTGCCGCGCCCGCGAGCCAGCGCCACGACCCGCCAAGCCTTTCGCGAATCGTGTTGGAATCCTTCTTTGAAGACGCTCCGCGAACGGGTATCGCCTTGCGCCCCGCCTCCGGAGACAAGTCACGACGCAACTCCGCATGATCGAACGCCAATTCCGCCATGCGGTACGCGGCCTCCGGATCGCTCTCGATCAATGCGTTCAAACGTGTGGCGTCTCCGCCGCTTAAGGCGCCGTCCAGATAACGGATGATCAACACATCCAAATCATCGTCTGTCGTTTTCATGGGATCCCCGCGCTGCGCAAACGGAGTTCAATGCAATCCAACAGCGCTTTTCGAATGCGGTACAACATCGCCTCCACCGCGTTCGGACTGCGCGACAGCGCCCCCGCCAGTTCATTGATGGACATATCCCCTTCGTAACGCATGGTCAGCATGTTTTGGTGCGCGGGCAGTAGTTTCTCCCGGCACGCCCGCAAAGAGCGCAGGCGTTCGCTCACGTCTTCCTCTTCAAAATGTTCAAACGCTTCAGCCACGGATGCCAGCGCTTCGTCGCTCAGCAAATGCACTTTCTGCCGCGCCCGATTCTTGCGGTGATCACGAAACACGTTGTACGCAACCGCTCGGCTCCACGGCAAAAAACCTTCGCCGGGTTGAATCTCTCCGCGCTTGTCCAACATGATCACCACAGATTCTTGAAAGAGATCATCCGCCAAAACGGGATCGCCCGACAGCGCGGCCAGCAGCGCCTCCAGTTCGCTTTTCCGCTTCAGCATTTCGCGCACAAACTCGTCTTCTGTCATTCGTCCTCGGATTGGATTCGCAGCCAATGCTAAATGGACTCAGATGCCGGGAACTGACGAAGATTCTCGAACTTTTTTCATCAGTTCAGCAGCGCCGTTTATTTATTGATAGTTATCGAGTCGAACGAAAGCGCCATCATTTGCCTGCGCGCAACAACGGCCACGTCTGCCAAGCTTGCGCAGGTTGGCGAAATTCCTTCCCGCCAAACGTGGCCAGGGCTGTAACTTTCCACCACGCGCCACCGAAGCAAACCTCGCGGTAGCCGGCAACAGACATCGTCGCATCCTCGACTTTGAAAAACGGGGTATCGTCCTTCACGCCCGACGTGTTGTAATTGTGAACACCCAACACTTCACTGCGCCCGCCATGAAGCGTGGCGAGCTTGATGCTCTTGGCTTCCGTCTTCATTCCTATTGACTCGCGCACAGTTAAAGCGGTAAGCATGAAGTGCCGATAATATAGACATGAGACCAATCGGTACACCTGAAGAACTCCAACGGCGACGCACCCGCGCCGTCGAATTGATG
>Ga0194061_1001214_pt1 | contig 15373 bp, 14 predicted proteins | sample SepL2221m_MetaG_FD_163423 | JGI IMG/M metagenome (GOLD analysis project Ga0194061, IMG submission 163423) | Anoxic zone freshwater microbial communities from boreal shield lake in IISD Experimental Lakes Area, Ontario, Canada - Sep2016-L224-21m | ecosystem: Environmental > Aquatic > Freshwater >...
AAGGTTATCGCCAAGAACATTCTGAACGTGGAAATCCCCGTGATTTATGCCAATGGTCCCAAACCGACAGATGAAGCGACGCAAAACGAAGTTCGCTCCTTGCAGAAGTTTGCGGGCCGCTTGCACACCAATGCAGGCATCATGGCCTCACTGGAACTTGCCAAGGCCATGCCCGAACTGAACATGACGGGTGACCAGTTCGACACCAACCCCATGCTGCTCAATTGCAAGAATGGCACGATTGACCTGACCACCGGCAATCTTCGCCCCCATGCACGCGAAGATTACATGACCGTAACCACACCCGTGGCGGTGGCTGCGCCCGGCACACCTGCACCGATGTGGACCAAGTTCATGCACCAAATCATGGGGGGTGATCAGTCCATGGTGGATTACCTGCAAAAGGTGATTGGGTACTCCATTTCAGGTGATACAAGGGCTCAGGTGTTCTTTTTCTGGCTCGGTGGTGGGTCGAACGGTAAATCGACGACCCTCTCCGTGATGTCTCAAATCCTGGGTGGCTATGCGGTGCGTGCAGGCAACGAAACCTTTATGGACAAGCTCCGTGGTGATGGTCCCCGTTTGGATGTCGCCAAACTGGCCAACAAGCGATTTGTGACGGCCGGAGAGACGGGAGAGAACAGGGCGTGGGACGAGCCCTTGATTAAGGACTTTACCGGTGGCGAGACCATTCAGGCACGCAACCTGTACAAGGGACTGTTTGAGTTCCAGCCCAAATGCAAGTTGATTCTGGCTGGCAATCACCGTCCAACCATCAGTTCTGGTGGCGGTCATTCGATTTGGCGTCGGGTGCACCTCGTGCCGTTCGACGTGCAGTTTCCAAAAGAAAGCATGGACGATCAACTGGTATCCAAGCTGCTCACCGAAGGTCCGGCCATCCTGCGTTGGGCGGCGGACGGCTGTCTGAAATGGCAGAAAGAGGGCTTGGGCATGCCCAAGAAGGTGGCCGATGCCACCGCAGAGTACCGGGACTCCATGGACATCATGAAGATGTTCCTTGAGGAAGTCTTTGTGCAGGGTGCTGACTTGCGGGTCGGTGCCCAGGTTGCCTATAACGAATACAAGCAGTGGTGCAGTCAAAGCGGCATTCGCTACCCCAAGCCTGTCAACCAGTTTGGCGAAATGATGAAGAGCAGGGGCTTTGTGAAGGAAGTCAAATCCAATGGCAACTTCTGGCGGGGCCTGGGTGTTGCGTCTTTGATGATGCGACCGGCCGTCGCCATCACACCGGTGGCCAACACCGTCACTTCAATGACGATGCCAACCGAGTCGGCGGTGGCCATGGTTGCCAGCGGCATGTCTGCAAAGGATGACGGGAATGAACCGATTGTCATTTTGAGCGGTGACCATCTGGCCAGTGGCGACCTGGACTTCGGACTCTGAGATTCATCGTGACGGGAGCGGCGGGCGTCGCTCTTGTTCACAAACCCGGTGATCGGTGCAGCCCCGCTAAAAATTCGAGATGCGCGACCACCGGACGACAGTAAACATCAACATTTGGAGATTATTTTGAAAACATACAACGACTTACTTATGGCGCAATACGCTCATCAACTGCATGCGCTGGAAAAGCTCGGTGCCAAGGTTAAATTTGTGGTGCAGGATTACGGCACGCAAACGGCAGAGCCACCCGAGCACAACTGGGGTGACGGAATCACGCCCAATAGTCACTTTGTAGATATTGAGCGGCGTGTTGAACTGAGGGTGACGATGGAGGGGAGCTGCTACTCGTTGCGGTGGAGTCGTGACAGTGAATCGCTGAGTGCCTTTGACATGGTTCGGGCGGCATCCATGGCGAATCGGTTTGTGCAGGACATTGACAGCTTGACTCCCATGCTCACAGAACGGCTGGAATATATGAAGGTCGCCAAGTGGGACATCAACAACCCGATTGGCTATACGTTCTTTGACACGGTGTACCGAGGAAGCAAAGACATTTGGGAAATCCAGAATCACCGAATCGGTAATGGCATTAACGAACTTGATGACGTGCTCAATGCGATCACCGTCGAGAGGCAGGATATCAGCTACGTCTCGAACCTTGAGCAACTTTACGGTGGATCCAAATGGACTTGCACCATGCCGGCCATCTTGAATACCGTGATGACGGGAGGACTTGTGCATACGGACACCGACTACCGCGACAGGTACATCTATGACGTAGTGGAATTTGAGGGATTGCAAATCAAGGTGTCATACGATGAAGAAGGCATCCTGTTTCGGCCAACGTACTTTGGTGAGGGGTTGCCTGACGGTTATAGCTGTTCCTTTCTCTACATGGATGGCGAGTGCAATTTTGCGTGTGAAATGGGTGGAGAGTCTCTGTATATTTTCTGGGAAGATCTAGGGTGCAGCTTCGAAGAGTTTGATGATGAGCGTGACCCGGTGACCGCATTCAGGAAGTTGCAGCGTGCACTTGAAGGATCAGGTATTGCCGTAACGGCTACCGCTGAAACTGCAATTGCCTGAAAACCTGCATTCTTGAGGAGGCACCTTATTCAGCGACTTGGACCGGGGGCAAAGGCCCTTGGTTCCATGGGTCAACGCTCAACAAGGGCAGTCGAACCTTTTGGAATCGGTACGTGCCCTGCGGTCACAACCACGATTCGCGCCAGGTTCAACTCCCCTTAGCCGCTGGGCTTATCCCAAGACCGACCAACAGGGCGGGGCCTGATGGTCCACGGAGATTGCAGGGATGCGGCGTAGTCATCAGCAACGACGGCTTTCTGGTGATTCAGTCTGACGCCAGGGAGTTGACGGCTGTGGGGGACTTCATCGTGCCCAAAGCAGTTCGTGACTCAACCTATTTCCTTTCGCCAAAGCTGCCACTCGCCCTGCGAAAGTCATCGAGTATCAAGGGACACGCTAACGCTTAAACGATGCTTGAAGCTTTCCACCGTGCGTGAGCAGCAGCTTTTCGATCGTCGGGCGCATTGCCTCAAATCGCTGGGTGGGAACCGGAACTGAAATCGCAGCGATTTCGCCACTGGGCAAACGCAATGCCATAGCAACAGCGCCAATTCCCATCGAATTTTCTTCGACGTCGGCACCAATTCCGCTCTGACGCACCACGGCAATCTCATCAACAAGACCAGCCCATGTCGTGATGGTGTTGGGTGTCATACGGGCAAATGACATCCGTGGGCGCAGCGCAAGCATTTCCGGGTCTGTCATGGCCGCCAGCATGGCCTTGCCTGGCGCAGTGGAGTGCAAGCTGAACGAGACGCCTATGCCTGATTCCGCCTTCAAGCGATGGCCACCAACGACCTGGTCAACGAAGACGAGCTTGTTGCCGTCCAGCAGTGAAAGATCAACGGTTTCCCCGCTGAGCAGAGAGATCTCTTGCAAGGTCGGGCGCGCAACCTCAGAGATTTCGAATCTTGTCGCTGCAGCAAATGCCAGCAGTGCCGGCCCCAGTCGTACCCCTCTTGTGGGGGAGGCCGAGATGACCAGATTTTCATCGTCCAATGCGGCAACGATTCGTTGAATCGTTGACCGAGGCAGCTTCAATAGTTTCGCTAACTCGCCCAATGACAAACCGTCTGGGTGCTCCCGCAATTTGTGCAGCACCCCAACTGCACGGGCGATTACCTGAATCCCTCCTTTGCCAGCGGCCTCATCAGCAATTTCGTCATCTTTTTTCATTCAAATCTTCTCCTCCTGCAAGTGTGCCAGCAGAACGGCCAGATTCGTTGAGCATGGGTTTACCCCATGCGGGTATGTACCAATTTCTCGTCGAGATTGTGAAGGCTATATTTCGCTTAATTGAACCGTATTATGATACAACTGTACCGTTATGCGGTTCAATACAAAAATCAAGTTCCAAACCAGTCAGTAACAAGGAGTCTGAAATGATTGATGTGCGCGGCACGATGTACGAAGAAAACCTCAACAACAAGATGGGGTTGGAGTTCTATGATCTGAGTCACCCCTGGGGTCTGGGCCAGCCCTGCTGGCCCTACTTTGAAGACGTCAAGATTGAGCGTCTGCACTCGATGGCGCGTTCTGGCGTGTTGACCCAGAAGATCACGACCGTGATGCATTCGGGCACACACATTGATGCACCTGCCCACGTGGTTGAAGGCACCGCCTTCATGGATGAAGTACCTTTGCCTCACTTTTTTGGTACAGGTGTGGTGGTGTCCATCCCCAAGAAAAAATGGGAAGTGATTACCGCTGCCGATCTGGAAGCGGTGAGCCCCCAGATTCGTGAAGGTGACATCGTCATCGTCAATACTGGTTGGCACAAACACTACGGCGATAGCCGCATGTATTACGCCTATTCCCCAGGCTTCTACAAAGAAGCCGGTGAATGGTTTGCCAAGAAAAAGGTCAAGATGATTGGCAGCGACACACAGGCCTTGGATCACCCTCTGGGTACTGCCATAGGTCCGCACGGCCCAGGTTGGCCCAACGGCCTGCTGCCCGACATCAACCGCGAATACGAACGCGAAACCGGCCGCAAAGTCATTGAGGACTTCCCCGAATGGGAACCTTGTCACCAAGCGATCCTGAAGGAAGGCATCTGCGGCTTTGAAAACGTGGGCGGAGAAATTGACAAGGTAACCGGCAAACGCGTGACCTTTGCTGCCTTCCCCTGGCGTTGGACCAAGGGCGACGGCTGCATCGTTCGTTTGGTCGCCATCGTGGATCCAAGCGGCCAATACCGTATCGAGACCGGCAAATAAACCCAAAGGAGCGGATGCGATGAAGGTCAAACGATTTGAGGATGCGCAACCCTATGTGGCGCCAAACCACTACGAGATGCGCTCACTGCGGTTGCAAGGGTTTGAGGACGGTGGCCCAGAGAAATTCTGGACCGGTCTGTCCCACTTCCTACCAGGCGGTGGCGCAGGGCCTGACTCGTCTCCGCTCGAAAAGGTCTACGTGATGGTTGCCGGTGAATTGACCGTGAAGGTTGGCAATGAAGAGGTCGTCCTCAGACCAATGGACAGCTGTTTTATCCCAGGCGGAGAAATTCGTGAGGTCAAAAACAACACAACCGCCGTCGCCAGCATGCTGGTGGTGATGCCGTATCCACCAAAACAATAATGGAGCAAAACGATGAGCAATGCAGCACCTGACTGGCTGAAGAATCCCGCCAGTCTGTTTGATATACGCGGAAAAGTGGCTGTGGTCACCGGGGCTTCTGGGGCCTTTGGAATGCTGGCAGCTCAAGTCCTCGCCGGAGCGGGCGCCAAGCTGGTGCTGGCAGCCGGCAACAAAAAGGCACTTGATGAAGCCGCCGCAGCCTGCCAGGAGTTGGGCGCAGAGGTCGCACGCGTTGCGCTGCGTCCGAACAGTGAAGTGGATTGTGAAGCAATCATTCAAGCAGGCATTGATGCGTTCGGAGCTGTAGACATTCTGGTGGTCGGATCAGGACTGAACGATCCCTGTCCCATTGTCGACATGTCGTTAGAGCGATTCGAGTCTGTCATGGACGGAAACGTTACTGGTGCATGGTTGATTTCCAGAGCATTTGGTAGGCGTGCAATCGCTCAAGGCCGCGGCGGTAAGGTCGTATTGGTCTCCTCCGCCCGAGGCAAGTTGGGACATCCAGCCGGCTACAGCGCCTATTGCGCTTCGAAAGCAGCAACGGATGGGCTGACAAAAGCCTTGGGATGTGAATGGGGCAAATACGGAATTACGGTAAACGCCATTGCGCCGACTGTATTCAGGTCACCTCTGACAGCCTGGATGTTTGAAGACAACGAAAAGGCCAACGGCGTGCGCGCGGGATTCTTGTCCAGAGTGCCACTAGGGCGTCTGGGTGAACCAGAAGATCTGGCCGGGCCGTTACTGTTTCTTGCCTCTAAGGCATCGGACTTCCATACAGGGCACACCGTCTATGCGGACGGCGGATACACGGCGGGATGAACATGAAACAAATATCAGTAATAGGTGCGGGCCTGATGGGCCACGGAATTGCACAAGTGTTTGCGTTGGCAGGACACATCGTTCGCGTCTACGACCCTGAATACAAAGCTCTGGCAACACTACGCGAGCGAATTGAAAAGAACCTGAAGGACCTCAACCAGGATGTGAACGCAGCCTCGCGGGTGTTTCCTGTCGAAGATTTTGGCGAGTGCGTCACGGGCGCCGACGTCATATTTGAAGCAGGACCAGAAAACCTTGCATTCAAGCAGAAGCTTTTCGCGCGGCTTGAACTGATGGCACCCCCTCATGCATTGCTGGCAAGCAATACCTCTGTTATTCCAATCACAGACATCATGAAAGAGGTCAAGACCGGACACCGGGCGATGGGAACGCATTGGTGGAATCCACCCTACCTGGTGCCCCTGGTGGAGGTCATCAAGACACCACAAACAGACCCGAAGTTGGCCCAGGAAATGTTCGACTTGCTCGCCAACGTGGGCAAGACGCCGGCGATGGTGGAAAAAGATGTGCCTGGCTTCATTGGCAACCGTCTGCAGCACGCACTGTGGAGAGAAGCAATCTCCCTGGTTGCCAGTGGTGTATGCGATGCAGAGACCGTAGACACGGTGGTAAAGGCCAGCTTTGGTCGTCGCCTGCCGGTCATCGGCCCGTTGGAAAACGCAGACCTGGTTGGCATTGAGCTGACCCTGGCGATCCACGAAACAGTGCTTCCGTCAATCGACCACACACCTGGGCCTTCACCATACCTAAAACACCTGATCAACGCCGGGCGACTGGGTATGAAAAGTGGCGAAGGTTTCCGGACATGGACACCCGAACAACAAGACGAGCTCAGAGCCAAGGTCTTGTCGCATCTCAAATTTATGAACGTGGCCGAAGGCCGCTAAAGGAACAAACCATGGATGAAAGCAGCAAGGTAATTCTCACAGTGGCCTGTACCGGCGCGTGGCCACAAAAAGCGGACACACCCTACGTTCCGCTCAGCCCCCAGGAGGAAGCCGACGAAATCGTAGGTTGTGGTGATGCAGGTGCGTCCATTGCACACATTCACGTCCGGGACGATGCCTTCAACGCATCCATGGACTTTGACAAATTTGCAGAAACGGTGCGCCTGGTCCGGGCACGCAGCAACATCGTGCTGAACCTCACAACCTCTGGTGGTCTCGGCCTCTCGGACGAAGTGCGCATGAAGCCCTTCCAGGAACTGCGGCCCGAGATGGCTTCGTTTGATGCAGGAACCATGAATTGGGCGCACACCACCATTTTTGAGAACAGCCCTCGTTTTCTGGAAAAGCTGGCCAACTCCATGTCGGAATGCAACGTAAAGCCCGAGTTCGAAATCTTCGATCCGGGAATGATCTACAACGTATTGCACTACATGAAGAAAGGTCTGATCACAGGACGCCCTCACTTTCAATTTGTACTCGGCGCCCCAGGCGGCATGACCGCCGAGGTCAAAAACATGATGTTCCTGCTGGACATCTGCAAGGACAACCTCGGGACGAACTTCACATGGTCCGCCCTTGGAATCGGTAGGGGCCACTTGCCCATCATCTACGCAGCACTAGCTATGGGCGGACATGTTCGTGTCGGTATGGAAGACAACATCTTCTATCGCAAGGGTCAGCTAGCCAAATCCAACGTTGAATTTGTCGAACGGGTGAAGCGAACGGTGGCTGAAATCGACCGCACCGTCGCCACACCCGATGAAACGCGAAAGATTCTGGGTCTAAAAAATGTGCCTGCAATGGCCGCATGAGTTAGCCGGAAAAAAAGAGACAGAGAAATCCACCCCCCAACAATGAAGACGAGGAGTACAGATTGAAACACACCAAGATATGCATCGCCTGTGCGGCGCTGATTGCATCCACCATGGCCAGCAGTGCCTTTGCCCAAAGCAACGACGGAGATGGGAACGAAAAACCGTTCTCGCTGTTCGGTGACGCACTCGAAAGCGCGACAGGAATTAGTGCCTTTGGCTTCCTGCAAATCGGATATTCATCCAACAACACATCGACCCATGACCAGGCAACAGCGGGGCATACTAATCTGCCTATTGTTGGTGCCCCAGATGAGGGTCTGCAGTTGAATGCGCTGTCCTTGGCCTTGGAAAAGCCGATCACCACCAATATTCTTCCCCGCATTACTCCAACGCCTGGACCAGTTCCATGGGACTTCTCCTGGGGATTTCGCACTGAATTGCTCTATGGCCGCAATGGACTGCCGGCTCAGATGTTTGGCTTTGATTCCCAATGGGCGGTCAACGCAACACCTGCAGGTGTTGCGCCAGGAAGTACGCGACAAAATTACGTTGCCATGCCCCAGGCCTATGTTCAAGCGTACTTCCCAGTGGGCTTGGGCGTTGCTGCGATGTTCGGTCGGTTTGGCTCAGGCGTGGGACACGATATTGCACCTGATTGGCGGCCCGGTCCCAACGTGTTCTATTCCAAGACCTACACCTTTGTTGCTCAGCCCGATCAAGTTTACGGTGGTCTCATATCCGCGAATCTCATGCGCAATGAGAATGGCTTTCTCGCCGGTGAATTCGGCATTGTCAAAGGACGCCAAAACCTGAATGACAACAACAACAGCAATAGCACCATCGGTGCATTGCGTTGGCGCAGTACCGACATGAACACCTGGGTTGACTACAGCTTTATGTCGGGTGATGAACAAAATGATCCGACGGTCAACAACATACAAATGCCGATTTCGCGCATCATTTCGGCCAATGGACAAAAGCGCGAGCACCACTCGCTAAGCGTTGGCTTCAAGCCCGCAGACGCCTGGCAAGCGAATGTGGAATTTGTCTATGGCAAGCAAAGTGGCAATGGTCAACCCGGAACGATCGACATTCTCACTTTCAACCCGGCCATTGGAAACTTCTTCACTGGCGGCGAATACTCCGGCATCGTGGCACAAGCGGTCATAAGCGCCAGTGACAAGTTGAGCTACGGTGCAAGATACGAAAACTTCAAAGATACCAAGGGCGTTGCACTGTTTCCAGTGACCGCAGTGCCTAGTGAATTCAATGCCGTGACTCTGGGCATGACCTACAAGATCAACAAGAGCGCAATCCTGCGCCCTGAAGTCAGATACGACTGGCAGACAGGCAATAACGGTATCAATGCCTTTGGCGGCGGTAAGGCCGACAAGCAAACCACGCTATCCACTGACTTGATCATCTATTTCTAAAGACAACATTGAGGAGCATCTTATGAATTTTCAATACAAACTTACAAAGCTGTCTACTGCGGTGTGCCTATTGGCCGGTGTGGTGGCTTCCGCGCATGCAGCCGATGAAATCGTGATCGGCGCCTCCATTCCGTTGTCTGGTCCTCTGGCCGGCTTTGGCATGTACCAGAAATGGGGCTACGAGACCGCTGTCAAAGACCAGAACAAGGCTGGCGGCATCTTGGTCGACGGCAAAAAGATCCCCGTGCGGCTGGTGATTCGGGATGACAAGACGGACCCTAATGTGACTGCCGGCAATACCGAGTCCTTGCTGTCGCGTGACAACGCTATAGCACTGCTGGGTTCCTGCACACCCGCATTGGTGAACGCCGGCGCGTTGGTCGCGGAACGCCGCAAAGTTCCCATCGTTGCCGGCTGTGATCCCTTGGGCGCATTCAGGTCTGTACGCAAGTGGAACTACGCCTGGGTCATGTTCTTCGATGAAGGTGACCTGGCTACGGCTCCCTTTCGTATGATGAGCGACTACGGGATCAGCACCAATAAGAAGGTTGCGATTTTGGCTGACAACGGTCCTGACGGCGCAGTTGTGGGTGGAAAGATTTGGCCCGAAACGGCCAAGGGCGGTGGCTACACTGTTGAGCAGAACACGTCGTTCCCCACCGATACACAGCAATTCACATCCATGGTGGCGCAGGCTAAGTCCACCGGTGCAGATGTAGTGCTGGTTGATGCGATTCCACCGCAGGCGATTGCCATGCGCAAGCAAATGGCTTCAGCTGGCTTCAGCCCCAAGGTGCTTGTGATGGAGAAGGGCGCTGAGCCCGAGTTCTTTGCCCAGGCAACTGGCAAATTGGCTGACGGCGTCTTGGTGGGCGGATACTGGGATCCAAGCTTCCCATATCCCGGAGCGGCCGACCTAGCCAAGCGCTTTGAGTCTGACACCAAGCAAACCCAAAGCCAGCACATCGCCGATTCACACGCTGCGGCGCAGGTCCTCATGGATGCCATTGCTGCTGCGGGAACGCTTGATCGTGAAAAGATCAATGCCGCCATCGCCAAGACCAACAAGAACTATGTCATTGGACCTGTGAAGTTCGATGCCACGAATACATCCGCTATTCCCATCACCTTGATGCAGTGGCAAAGTGGCAAGGCGGTGGTGGTATGGCCTAAAGATCGCGCCAACGGAAAACTGCTTTTCCCCCTGCCTGAAGCCAAGTGAAAACCGCCCCCGGCAATCATTCGATCTGATTGCTGGGGAAAAAAAAGAGAGAAGACAAAATGAGTTTGCCGAACTTTGAAGTGATTGCCGGAAGCCTGGCTTCCGGGCTGCTATTGGGCGGCAGTTTGTCACTCATTGCGCTGGGCTTGTCCATTTCGCTGGGCGTAATGCGGCTGGTCAACCTGGCGCATGGAGAGTTGCTGGTGTGCGGTGCCTATTTGAGCTATTTCCTGCTGAACTACTTAGGCATTGACCCCATCCTTGGACTGCCGCTGGTCGGGGCGATGGTGGCGGTGATTGCCTTGCCATTTCACCGACTACTTATTGCGCCCTTGGCAGGCAAGGGAATGGAAGCACCCATGATGACCATGTTTGGTTTTTCCATCATTCTTCAAAACTTGATGCTGCTTTCATTTTCAGCCGACACCCGTACGATTGAAGCGTCATATGCAACCCAGCCATTGGCCATGGGGCCGGTGACGGTGCCCAAGATCTACCTGATCGGATTTTTTGTTTCCGTGGCGCTGGTGTGGTGTGTCCACATGGTCGTGTCCCGCACTGCGTTTGGACGGGAACTGCGCGCCAGTTCGGGCGATCCGGGTGCGGCTGCAACACTCGGTGTGGATGTGCGCCGTGTGCACGCCATTACCTTTTCCATGGGCGCTGCATGCGCGGCGATGGGGGGCATATTGATTGGAACCGCGTTTTCATTCACTCCGAGCACCGGTGCAACCTATCTCTTGATCAGCTTTGCCATTGTGGTCTTGGGCGGTGTTGGAAACATCTTTGGAACACTGGTCGCCGGAATCGCCATGGGCGTATTGCAAAGCGTTGGGGCGGTCATCCTGGGTGACGGCTATCGCGATTTGGTGGGTCTGATTCTCTTTCTTCTGGCCCTGGCCCTTCGCCCAGGCGGAATCGTCTCAGGAAGGGCCTAGCCATGCTCCACGCCGCATATGAACCCACAAACGATCCTGAAGTCATCGACATGATTCAAAAGAATGTTTCCAGAATTCTTGTGCCCTCACTTTTAATGGCGCTGGCCATAGCGAGCCAAGGATTCTCTGACTACGCACTGGAAATCGGATTCCGACTACTGGTAATGATTACGCTGGCTGAAGCCTGGAATTTGCTTGCCGGCTATGGTGGACTGGTGTCGCTGGGGACCGCTTCCTTTGTCGGCATCGGTGCCTATGCATTGACGGGCCTGGTGAACAAGGCGCATTGCCCTCTGTACCTGGCCATACCGGCAGCAGGTCTTGCAGCATCGCTGCTGGCACTCTTGGTATCCCGCGCAGTCTTTCGGCTCAGAGGCCTTTACTTCACAGTCGGTACGCTGGCCTTGGCGGAGGCCTTGCGCATGTTCATGGTGAACTATGACGGCTTTGGTGGAGCTTCTGGTCTTTTCCTTGCAGAGGATCCTCCAAGTCTGTATGTCCTCTTCTGTATTGCCCTGGTTTTGATGGCATTCACCACACTGGTAATGTCGATTGCCACGGCGTCGCGATTCTCCATCCTCTTGCGCTCGGTTCGCGACGATGAAGATGCGGCAGCACAAATTGGTGTGCGCGCATTTCGTATCAAACTGATCGCCTTTGTGGTGGCGAGCTTCCTGATGGGAATGGCCGGTGCCCTGCAGGGTCTTAAGGTCGGAACTGTAGAACCCTACGGCATGTTTGGTATTCAGTGGACGGTTAGCGTTTTGTCGATCGTCATCATTGGGGGTCAAGGTTTGCGTTGGGGGCCGATTGTCGGGGCCTTATTTGTCATCGCGCTGGGTGAACTCCTGGCTGACTATCCAGCCTTGCATCTGGCTATCACCGGTCTGATTTTGATTGTTGTGATTCGATTTGCACCCAAAGGTTTGGTGGGTCTTGCCTCCGCCATGTCAGCCAAGAAGCAAGGAGCCGTGACATGACCTCGCAACTTCTTCATGCGAATGGGTTGGTCAAGCGCTATGGCGGTGTGGTTGCGACGGACAACGTTTCGTTGACTTTGAATTCCCATCAGGTGATGGGAATCATTGGCCCCAACGGCGCGGGGAAGTCCACTTTGATCGGGCTTTTGGGTGGCGGACTGATGCCGAGCGCTGGCAGCATTGAGTTTGATGGGCAGGACATCACCAAGATGCCAGCCTTTGACCGCGCGCGTATCGGTATTGGCCGGACGTATCAAATTCCACGCCCGTTCCTGGATATGACAGTCAGGGAGAATCTGCTGGCCGCAAGGTTTTCATTGCACCCATGGGAAGCAGGGACCAAAGCAAACCGTGCGTGCGACACCATCATCGAGCGCACTGGGCTCACCGACGCTGCAGGCCTTACTGGCCGGGGCTTACCCCTGCTGCGACGTAAACGCCTGGAGGTCGCTCGTGCACTTGCGTTGCAGCCGAAATTGCTATTGCTCGACGAGGTTGGCGCTGGGTTGATTGACTCAGAAGTCACGGAGCTTGTTGAGTTAATCAAGTCACTGCGGAATGATGTTCAGGGGATCATCATCATCGAGCACGTATTGCGTGTTGTTCGGGAATGCTGTGATCGCCTTGCGGTGATCAATTTCGGGAAGAAGATCGCGGAGGGCACCACGACAGATGTCCTGAACAGTGATGACGTTGCGGCTGTCTACCTGGGTACTTCCCATTCGGCCAAGCAGGCGGATGTTCCACCCCCGGTAGCAAAGAAGTCAGAGAAGGGCGATACATCGCATGCCATTGCCGGGTTGGTAACGCCTACCCGAAAGGACGCAGGCAACGCTGACGCACCCATTCTGGAATTGCGCGGTATCCATGCAGGTTATGGGCAGGCTCGGGTTCTCAACGGTGTTGATCTTGTCGTCCATACCGGCAAGGTCATTGCCATCCTGGGAACCAATGGTGCAGGAAAAACCACGTTGGCAAACGTGTTGAGCGGCACCATTCTGGCCACTGCGGGCCAAATTTTGTTGGAAGGTCGGGATGTCACTGGTGTGCCGGCACACCAGTTTGCAAGACTGGGGCTGGCTCAGTGTATGGAAGGTCGCAGGATATTTGCGCCTTTAACAGTTGAAGAAAACCTGATGCTCGCCGCGCGTGGGGTTTCCAAGTCGGAAATTGCCGAGCGACTTGAGCGAATTTACACCCTGTTTCCTGAGCTAAAGGAACGTCGGTGCATTGGGGGCACTTCCATGTCCGGCGGACAACAGCAAATGCTGGCCATCGGACGTTCATTGATGTCCAAGCCGAAGTTGGTCTTGTTTGATGAGATCAGTTTGGGGTTGGCCCCAGTGATGATGGACCGCCTCTACCTTGCCCTCCGTGACCTTAAGGCTGCAGGTTTGACCATGCTCATAGTGGAGCAGGACGTGGAACGAGCATTGGAGTTGGCGGATGAAGTTCATGTCATGGAGCATGGGGCATTTGCCTTGTCTGGAAGTGCAAAATCAATTCGAGAGGATCCGCGACTGCGCCACCTCTACATTGGGACAGCTGATTGAAGCGTTTTTAGCAAAAGATACCGGAATGTCCTGGGAGGCGCCCGCTTTGCCTGATGGAAAATTGCTGGGAGGTAGTTTGCTTCACATTGGCCAGGACACGCCCTGGGGGTGCGCTTTGCGTAGCCACTTCTACATGGGACAGGACTTGCCCCTGATTGGGAAGTCACCCAAGGAAATAGAGGAAATGATTCCCGATGCATTCGGTATTGCACTGCTGCAACATTGCTACAACGAATTCACATTCCTCTCGCGATTCCTCCCCTCCCTGTTCATTGCTGAAAACCGCAAAACCCATGAAGTGAAACTGCCTTGGTAGGCGTATTGTCTTGTAGAACAGATTGGCCTGCCATTCGGCCCGCCTTACGCGGGCGCAGTCCGGGTGTGGGGCCACCCTTACGCAGACTCAGGAATACAGGTATCCAACGCACCATCATTGACAAGCGCCCTGAGCAACTCAAGATGGATTTCTTTCTTTGGAGCCGGGCGGCTGTCGGGCAACTCATCGAGCAGGAATACGGCATCAAACTACACGCTCGCAGCGTTGGCAAATACCTCAAACGCTGGGGCTTCACGCCCCAAATGCCGATCAAGCGCGCCTAGGAGCAAAACCCGGTGGCGGTGCAGCCGGGGCTAGAGGGTGAATACCCCGGCATAGAGCATCGCGCCCGCCTGGAAGGCGCTGAAATTCATTGGGGTGACGAGACCGCGCTGGTCAATACCGATGTGCGTGGCAGAAGCTTCGCCCCGGCAGGTAAAACGCCCGTTGCATTGACCGTGGGGGGCACCCACCAAATCAGGATCACTGTGCGGCCGTTCGCTATGAGGCAACGAGTGTCTGCAATGGGAAATCTCAATTCGCTTTTGGGTTGCGGCCGGTCAAGTTGACCCGCATGGTGCCCTTATGTAGATCTCTGCATAAGTGCCCATTGCGGGTATCGGGAAACGAGTTCACTCTGATGGATTGCAGACATTCTGCGCATCGTCGCGCTGCATGTAAAGTCGTTGTGCATGAGCGAATTTGGAAGCGTGGTCACCGGCCTGCCCCCACGGACTGCTGCAACTTGCCGCAGTGGTTTTTCAGTAACTCCACGAACTGGACTCGGGTTGATTCAAAGCGCTGTGTTGGAACAGGGATGGAAACGGCAGCAAGTTCGCCGTTTGACAATACGAGCGCCATCGCTACCGCGCATATTCCGTGCGAGTTTTCCTCTAGGTCAAACGCAATGCCTGTGCGTCGAATGACCTCCAGTTCTTTGTCCAGTTGCTCCCACGTGCTCGCGGTGTTGTCGGTAAGACGCGTGAGCTTAAGGCCGCTTTTGAGTTTGCCAAGATTGTCAGCGCTCATTGCCGCCATCATGGCCTTGCCTGGTGCGGTGGAATGCAATGTGAACGAAACGCCAATGGCTGACTCGGCACGCAGGCGATGTCCCCCAGCAACCTGATCGACGAATACCAGTTTGTTTCCATCCAGCACTGACAAGTCCACCGTCTCCCCGCACTGCATCGAGATTTCTTGGAGCGTTGGGTGCGCCAATTCTGAAATCTCAAAGCGAGTAGCGGCCGCCA
>Ga0194061_1001215_pt1 | contig 15363 bp, 20 predicted proteins | sample SepL2221m_MetaG_FD_163423 | JGI IMG/M metagenome (GOLD analysis project Ga0194061, IMG submission 163423) | Anoxic zone freshwater microbial communities from boreal shield lake in IISD Experimental Lakes Area, Ontario, Canada - Sep2016-L224-21m | ecosystem: Environmental > Aquatic > Freshwater >...
TGACGGCAAAATTAAAACTTAAAACGGTCAGAAAGGTACCACGCAGATAGCTGGCCCGTCACATTAGCATAGTGCATAGCGGGGGGGCGATGCAAGAGTGGGCGGGGATTCTGTGCTAAAAGTGGATAAGTTGGCGGGCGAAGTCAAACAAAAACCCCCGGCACAAGGCCGGGGGTTTAGAGGACGTTTTTATATGACGGGGACCTGACTTAGTCCACCACTTCGACGCCCATGGAGCGGGCGGTGCCGGCGAGGACGCGCATGGCGGCTTCGACGTTATCGGTGTTCAGATCCACCATCTTTTCGTTGGCCAGCTTCTTGAGCTGTTCCTTGGTGATCTTGCCGACCTTGTTCTTGTTGGGTTCGCCCGAACCCTTTTCAATCTTGATGATGTCCTTGATCATCACCGAGGCCGGGGGGCTCTTGATGACGAAATCAAAGGTACGGTCCGAGTACACCGTGACTTCGACGCCGACGACCTTGCCCTTGAGGGCGGCGGTGGCGGCGTTGAACTTGGTGATGAACTGGCCGGGGTTGACGCCGTTGGCGCCGAGGACGGGGCCAATCGGGGGCGCGGGGGTCGCGGTACCGCCGGGGGCCTGCATCTTGAATTTCTTGACTACTTCCTTAACTTTTGCCATGACCAAAACCTCAGGGTTAAAAGACTAAAAAAACACAGTTTCGCATGCTCAGGCATGCCCTATCGGTCGCGGGTCATACGTTTACGGAGAGAAGCCGCCGGCTAGGCATCCGGCGCACCGCAAACCTATCACACCTCAAACCACATCGCGAATCTGTTCGGTTCGCGCGATCACACGGACATTTTCGCGGCCATCGTCAACCCGGGTGGGGGTGGTGACCGGCGGGCCCATCAGGGTGCGCCACACATGGCGGATTACCATCAGGACCAGCACTACAACCAGGGCCAGCAGCCCGAAAACCACCGCCAGAACCAAAAGGCCCAGCAGGAAAATAACCAGCGGGACGGCCAGCACATACCAAAGCCAACGGGGCACCTGCCGCAGGCGGTTAAACCAGATCAGGACCCGGGGCAGATGCTGGACGGGAATATTCATCCCTGCATTATACCCTCAAGGGGCCGGGGTGCCCGGCAAATCAGGCCGCGTTTACGAATCGGCTTTTTCTACCTGCCAATATTCCAAATCCAACGGGGTCGAACGGCCGAAGATCGTCACGATCACACGGACCACGCCCTTGTCGGGGAAGATTTCTTCCACCGCGCCTTCGAAGTTTTCGAACGGCCCTTCGCGAATCTTGACCTGATCGCCCTTGGAGAATTCGACTTTGACGTGGGCGCCGCCCTCACCCTTTTCGATGATCTTGAGCATGTTGTCCACGTCTTTGGGCTGCATGGGCAGGGGCTTGGCCTGGGTGCCTTTTTCGGCCCGCTGGCCGATGAAATCGCCACAGCCCTGCACATCGCGGAACATGAAGTGGGCCCGTTCGATGACGGTACCGTCCTTGTTCAGGAACATTTCCACGAAGACATAGCCCGGATAAAGTTTGCGTTCGATATGGCGGACATGGCCCTGCTTGACGGACTTGGAGCGTTCGGTGGGTACCAGCACGCGTCCAATGATGTCGTTGAGCCCTTCGATTTTGATTTTGCGTTCCAGCGCATCGCGGACCGCGTCTTCGCGGTTGGACGCCACTTTGAGCACAAACCATTGCATGCCGTTAGATGCAGCCATAATCAAACTTCCTAGCGGGTGGCCAAAAGCGCGGGGGTTGTAATCCCCGCTGGGATCAAATCAACTGGAGCCATTTCGCAATCTGGATAAAGCCGTAATCCACCGCGGTGAGCATCAACGCCATAATCAGGGTCAAGGCAATGACCACTTTGGTCCAGGCGATGACGGTGGGGCGGGGTGGCCAATAGACCTTGCGCATTTCGCTTTCGGTCATAATCATGAAATCGGCGAAGCGCACCCAATTCATCAGCCGGAAAATGCCGTAACCCACCGCGCCCAACAGGACCGCAACGGCGGCCAATTTCGCCAGTGGGCTCAGCCCGGAAATCCCGGGTTGCTCAATGAGCCAGAATCCAATCAGAATCGCCACCACGGCAAGGGAGCTGCCCGTGATGAGGCGGACGATTTTACCCTGCGCGGGTTTATAGACCGAAAAAAGTGACAAGGAGCACATCCTTTGTGAACAAACTCAAACGCACGCAGCCGCAGCGCCAAGCGCGATCTGCCGAGGATCGCGAAAGGAGGGACTCGAACCCCCAACCGGTGGTTTTGGAAACCACTGCTCTAGCCAATTGAGCTACTTTCGCAGGGGCACGCAGACGCGGAAGGTTACTTGCCCTTCTTGATCTTGTGCGGGGTGTTCTTCCGCAGACGCGGATTGAACTTATTGATGATCTTCTTCATGTCGTTGGTCTTGGGGTTCACGGACATACGGTAATTCAGATCACCGGTCTCGGAACACACCAACCATACCCATTCACGTGCCATGTTATACCATCCTACTTGGGCGCGGCCATAACAGCCGTGCGGACTTCATATTTTAGCAAAGGCAAGGGCGGTCACGCGACCGCCCCTGCCGTTTTTGCATCCAAACATACGTTTCCCAGCGGGGCTGGGGAGCGTTTTAGGCGATGATCTTGGTAACCACGCCGGCGCCGACGGTACGGCCACCTTCGCGAATCGCGAAGCGGACGCCAGTTTCCATCGCGATGGGGCATTCTTCGCCGAGATCCACAGTGATCTTGACGTTATCGCCGGGCATCACCATTTCGGTGCCAGTCGGGAGCGTGAGGCTGCCGGTGACATCGGTGGTCCGGAAGTAGAACTGCGGGCGGTAACCGGTGAAGAACGCCGTGGTGCGGCCGCCTTCATCCTTGGTCAGCACGTAGATTTCCGCTTCGAACTTGGTGTGCGGGGTGATCGAGCCGGGCTTGGCCAAGACCTGGCCACGTTCCAGCTGGGTCTTTTCAATACCACGCAGCAAGAGGCCGACGTTGTCGCCGGGGATGGCCTGATCCAGAGTCTTCTGGAACATTTCCACGCCGGTGACGATGGTCTTGACGGGGTCCTTATGGAACCCGACGATGACGACTTCATCGCCGACCTTGACTACGCCACGTTCCACACGACCGGTACCGACGGTACCACGACCCTTGATGGAGAACACATCTTCGATGGGCATCAGGAAGGGCTTGTCGGTATCGCGCTGCGGTTCGGGGATGTAGGTATCCAGGGCTTCCACGAGCTTCATGATCGGCTCGATGGCCTTGGCATCGGTGGGGTTCTTGAGGGCCGCGACGGCGGAACCACGAATGATCGGGGTGTCATCGCCGGGGAACTTGTACTTGCTGAGCAGTTCGCGGATTTCCATTTCGACCAGATCAATCAGCTCGGGGTCGTCCACGAGATCGATCTTGTTGAGGAAAACCACGATGCGCGGCACGTTGACCTGGCGGGCCAGGAGCACGTGTTCGCGGGTCTGGGGCATCGGACCGTCGGCGGCCGAGACCACGAGAATCGCACCGTCCATCTGGGCGGCGCCGGTGATCATGTTCTTGACGAAGTCGGCGTGGCCGGGGCAGTCAATGTGAGCATAATGCCGCGCCTGGGAATTATATTCCACGTGCGAGACCGCGATGGTCACGATCTTGGACGGATCGCGCCGGCCCTGCTTTTCGGAAGCCTTCGCGACCGAATCATACGAGATGGCGCTGGCGAGGCCCTGGGCCGCCAACACAGTGGTGAGAGCCGCGGTGAGGGTGGTCTTGCCGTGGTCAATGTGACCAATGGTGCCCACGTTCACATGCGGTTTCTTACGTTCGAATACGCCCTTTGCCATGACTAACCTCCGTCATTGGAGACAATACAAAGAAAACTCTAATCCATAGGCCCGACCCGCGGTCGAACCCTAACACGCCTGACGCTAAGTCCGCGGGGGCGGTCGCCGGACGGGTCCACAAAGACTTGCGTCAGGACAACACGAGCTGTTGAAGGGACTTGAACCCTTGACCTCATCCTTACCAAGGATGTGCTCTACCAACTGAGCTACAACAGCAAAACTTATCAGCACCCGCAGACCAAAAAATCTGCTCATGCCGGGTCGTTCGTTTCTTTCCGTTTCACCCGTTTCGGCGTGGGTGCAATACCCCTGCCCAAGTTGGACGAAAGATAGGAAGTTTAACGAACCTGCCCGTATCTTGCAAGCCGTCTCATGACGGCAAATAGTCCCATACCCAAAGACCTGACGGTCGCCGGGGTGGTTGGGCGACACTTTTACTCGTGCCGACCTACGGGTGGATTACGGGATTCGAACCCGCGACCCCGAGGACCACAACCTCGTGCTCTAACCAACTGAGCTAAATCCACCATAACAGACCCAACAATGTAGCTGATTTGGGCCTTTTGGTCAATGGTCCCCCGGCGGGACGCGGTTCCGCGCGGGGGTATTCGTCGGTAATGTGGATAAGTTGGGGCGATGGGGGCACGGGGCGAGTGTGATGCATCGGACCATAATTCTACGCAAAGTGCAATATTTTGTTTCGGGGGGGGCACCGCGCGGTCAGGGGGCAGCAGGGGCGGTTAGTTCGCGTAATGCCGCCTGGGCATTTTGCGCTGTTGCGGCGTCGTCAGGTAATTTACTAAGGGTGGTGAGGATGGCACGCTGCTGCTGTTGGTACTGGGCCAACCAGGCCGGGGTGAGGGTGATGCCAGCCTGTTGGGCAGAGATGACCACGCTACGAAGTTTGGCGTGATAGATGGGGAGTATCTGATATTGTTTCTGGGGGGTGTAGCGCTCGCCGTAGCCTACCGCCAGCGTCTCAACGGCGGTGATTTGGCCATTCTGCTGCTCCACCCGCACGAGGGCCCCCATTTCGCCCAGTGCCTCCACCAGCCGACCAAAGTAGCCGGAAAACAAGACGTCGCGCCGTTCGAAGGCCACCGCGGCGATGGTTTGGGCCAGTTTGCGGCTTGCGGCATCGGCGGTGGGGCGATTGCTGCTGGCGGCCACGGCCAGCAAGCCCTCATAGGCCATGGACCAGTTCGTTTGGCCTATCTGCAAATATTTGTGGATCAGGTCCAACCCTTCCGTCCGCCCGTGACCGGCGAGGATTTTGGCGGCTTGCCACGCGATGGTGGGTTCGTCTAGTTTGTAGCTGACCAAGTTATTCAGGATGGTAATATCATCCTGAATGGGACCCAGGGCCTTTTGCAGGAATGGTAACGCAACTTTCTCCCGGCCCACCGACAGGCAATGGCCCGCGATGATTACGGCCATCCGATAGTCCTCCGGCTTGGCCCGCGCCGCGTCATTTAGGACACCTTCAATTTTATCCCAAGGCACGCCGGGGATATTCCATTGCTGGAGTTTCACGCACACCGCAGACTCCATGCTGGCCGACTGCACACTGCCATCCAACTGTTGCTGCACGAGTTCCAGCAGCACGGGTGCGGCGGCTTTTTGTTCGCGGTGCATCAGGGCCAGCGCGGCGTCATTTCTGACGGCGCGGTCGTCATCTTTAAGCAGGCTTAAAAGCACGGTGGTGGCCGGTTCGGTATGGATGGCCGCGATCTGGGCGACGACCAGCAGGCGTAATTTGGGATCGGGATCGCGGGCTACTTGGGCCCATAACGGCAGCGCCGCGGGGGTCCAGGTGGCCACGAGAACATCTTCCTTATACGGAAGGCCAAACGAACGCGTGGGGAGTTGCTGCACGGGCAATTCGTGCAACGCACGGCGCAATTTGGTGCATAGGATATCCATAGCCTTGGTATCACCCGCGCCCACCAGGACGGCGGCCGCACACAACCGCAGCGACTCGGCCCAAGTGGGCAGGTCCTCGTTGAGTAGATACTGGCAGGCCTGATCGCGGGGCAGTCCCAAGTCGGTGAAATGTAATTGATGGTTGGCGGTACGCGTACCCGCGAGTCGTGCGCAGGCTTCGCTTTCAAAGACGTTGTCGCGCGAACATTGCATACCGAAGTCGTACGTCTTGGCCAAACGTTGCCAGAACTCCACGTAGGCCAGACGCTCGGTGACCAGTTTGGGATCGGTCGCGGTTTGGGCTTCCTGGCGCAGTTCGTCCCAAGGAATCGTTCCGGTGATGGCCTCGAACCTGCCCTTGGTTTTGACTTCGATCCCGGCGCGGAGTTTTTTGAGGAACGTATCGGTATGGGAAGTGGCGACGGGTTGCGTGGCCGGGGCTGTGGTCGCCGGGGTGGCATAGGCCAAGCTGGCGCCAAGGAGCAGCAAGGTGAGGGCGACAGTGGCAGACCAACGGTGACGGGGCGGTGGGTGCATGATGGCTCCTGAGACGAGACTATATTATCCGCGCAGGAGTTTAGACGCACCAGTCGGAAGAATGTTCCCGCAAGGGTTTTTATTTCACGGCCATCGTCGTCAGTACCCGGTCCTCGTAGACCCGGCGGTAGTGGTGGCCGATGATGGCCAGCCGTACAGCATCCGGGAACAGCGTCGGGTTACACCAGAGCGTCCAGGCCAGCAGTTTCCAGAATTCCACCCGTTCGCGGCCGATGACACCAAGTTTCAGAACCGAGCGCAGGAACGCCCGCACATGCAGCGCGCGGATGCGGGGCTGACGACTATCGGGGCGGTACTCGCGCAGGAACGAGCGCACGCGCTGGTAATACAGCCGCGGGGAGTAAATCTGGCCTAACACATATTGATAGCCCTGCCGCAGCGGTTGCAGCCCCATGCGCGGCACGATGTTGGTGGTGCCATCGGCGTTGTCGCCGGTGGAGATGCCCGCCAGCCGGCCTTCGCCGATTAGCCGGTCATGCAGTTGCGTGCCCGGCGCGGATTGTAATAATCCCACCATCGCCGTCACCACGCCGCTTTGCTGGACGAAATCCACCATCTTTTGAAAGATGGCGGGCTGGTCGTTGTCAAAGCCCAGAATAAACCCACCCTGCACTTCCAGACCGGCGTTTTGCAGACTCTTAACATCGGCCAGCAGATCGCGTTTCTGGTTTTGATTCTTGTGGCATTCCGCCAGACTTTCCGGATCGGGGGTTTCAATGCCGACAAACACCGTGCTGAAGCCGGCCTGTACCATGGCGTGAACCAGCGTGTCATCGTCGGCGAGATTGATGGATACCTGCGTGTTGAAAGTGACCCGGCGGTGCTGGGTTTGCTGCCACGCCAATAACGCCGGGATCAGGTCTTTACGGGCGGCGGGACGGTCGCCGATGAGATTATCATCCACAAAGAAGATCGGCCCCTGCCAACCCTGGCGCATGAGCCCGTCGAGTTCGGCCACGACCTGCGCGCCCGTTTTGGTGCGCGGTTGCCGGCCCAGTAGTGTCGTGACGTTGCAGAATTCGCAATCGTACGGACAGCCGCGGGAGTATTGCACGCCCGCCCAGGCGTAGCGTTTCAGGTCGGCCAATGCCCACATGGGGGCGGGGGTTTGACGCACATCGGCAAAGGCCCGGGTGCGGTACAGACGTTTGGCGCAACCCTGGGCCAGATCCGCCAGAAACGGCGGCAGCGTCAGTTCCGCTTCGTTGAGAATGAAGTGGTCCACCTGTTCGTAGAAGGCGTATTCCATGGTGAACAGCGGCCCCCCGGCCACCACCACTTTACCCGCGGCTTTGCACCGGGCGATAATTTCCCGGGCCGCATCGCGCTGGATGGACATGCCGGTGATGAAGACCATATCCGCCCAAGCCAGATCGGCGGGGTCCAGCGCGGCCACTTGCAGGTCGGCTAGACGCTTGCCCCAATCGGCGGGGAGCATGGCCGCTACCGTCAGCAGGCCCAGCGGTGGGGCGGTGGCTTTTTTTTCTATGAAACGCAGCGCGTAGGTGTAACTCCAGAAGGTATCCGGACACGCGGGATTGATCAGCAGAATATTCATAACATAACTCCGGGGCAGCGGTCCCAGTCAGAACCCGGTTTGCAAGCCGGGACCCAAAAAAAGCCGGGTGGGTCGCACTGGGTCGTGCGCGACCTACCCGGCTTACTCGCTAACAGGCGTCCCGGCATGCCGGGCAGCCCTTTATCTAGTCTTCCGTTATGGAGCTAATCAGGCGGATGTCGCTCCTTACCAATCATGATACCACAGCGGTATCCCCAAGGGTGCAAGATTCGTTATTAGGGGCGATCGGCCGGGACAATGGGGGCCAATTCCTCTGGGACATCGGCGGCTTTCCACAAGGTGTCGGGGCGTGGCATGGGACCGGGTTTGCGGTCAGCTTTGCGGCCCAGATCCAGCGCTGCGGCCTTGCGGGTTTCGGCCAGGTAATTGACCCGATAGGACAGCGTACTGAGCAATATCGCCAGCGGGTGGCGACGTTGCCAGGTGGCGTTCCACAATCTGCGGGCGATGCGGCCCGGCGAGTAAAACGTCCGCCAGCATTCTTCCATTTCGCCGCGCAACTGGGGCCAGGTCAGATTGCGGTATTCGGCCACGGGAAAGCCCAGCGTGTAATATTGCCAGTCGTGCGGGAAGTGATTGGCCACGATGCGGTTGTCCGCCTCCAGCTCATCCCACAGCTTGGTGCCGGGCAGGGGGGTGAGGAAACCCGCATTGAGCAGGTCCACCCCGCTGGCCTCGGCGGCATCGGCAATCTGCCGGCCAATGCCCGGCAGATCGCAATCCAGCCCCATAATATACGAGCCCACCACAATCATGCCGTGGCGGTGAATCCGGGCCACACTGTTTTTCAGATCGGCGCCTTTGACGATGTTGTACCGCTTGCCGATTTCGACCAGACCATCATTGGTGGGCGTTTCAAAACCGATGAAGACGCCCGAACAGCCGGCTTGCTGGGCCAGCGTGAGGAGTTCTTCATCGTCGGCAAAGTTGATGGTGGCCTGGCAAATCCAGCGTTTGTTAAGTTTCGCGGCGATGATGGCCCGCATCAGGTCTTTGGCGCGGGCGATATGTTCGGGCCGGGTGCCGATGAGGTTATCGTCCACAATCAGCACCAGCCGTTCGCGAATCTGGGTCATTTCCTGGACGACGGCGGTGATGGTGCGATGGCGATAGCGTTGGCCATTGAAGGTCGAGACGCTGCAGAAGTGGCAATTCAGCGGACAGCCGCGGGTGGTTTGGACCACGCCGAAGGCATAGCCGGTGGCGAGGAGATCGTGCCGGGCGGGGGGACTGTCGGTCAGGTCCACCAAGCCGCCTTCGTAGCGACGTTGCAGGGCCCCGCGTTGGACATCGGCCAGCACGGTGGACCAGACGGCTTCAGCTTCGCCGGTGACAACGGCATCCACGTATTGCAGGGCTTCATCGGGGCACATGGAGGCGTGAATGCCACCCATGACCACGGGGACGCCCTGAGCCCGGAAGCCGGCGGCGATTTGGTAGGCGCGCGGGGCCTGGGCCGTGAAGGCCGTGATGCCCACCAGATCGGGTTTGGGCAGCGCGGCATAGTCCGGCAGGCCCAGATTTTCGTCAATGACTTTGATCTCCCACCCGGCCGGCGTCAGGCCGGCAATCGTCAGTAAACCCAACGGTTTCCACACCCGGTACTTGCGCCACCGGTTCTGCTTGGTCATGCTGATCAGCGTGTTGGACGGATTGATCAAATACAAGCGCATGCGGGCTCCTTGGTTTAGAGCGCAGGCGTGCTGTCGGCCTCTACCCGATTTGCGTAGAAGTTCCGGGCGACGGCCAATAATTGGTTTTCGCTCAGGTGTTGCTGGTCCAGTATAACCTCTCCGACGATATGTTGGGCGAGTTCATGGTGATGGGTGCGCAGTTCTTCGACCAGATGGGCCATGGCACTGCTGGTGCCGGTGCCCGAGCCAAAGATCAGGATGCTGCCGGCACCTTGGAGGGTTTTGACCACGGCATCGTAGAAACTTTTGCGTTCGGGTTTGCGTTTGCCGTTAGAGTCGTCCTGCACGTAATGCAGTTGCCGGCCGAAGCCGTGGGGATCGTATGGGGTGATGCACTGCGGGACACTGCCGTGCAGTTCGGTCTGATAGACCCGGGCCTCGCGATGATCAATCACGACCAGCAGATGGGTCCCCGAAGTTGGGGGGGCGGCGGTCTCATTGGTCACTTTGGCCAGAAAGTGCCGCAGCAGCTTTTGTTCGTCCAGACTGGTGATACTGTGATCCTCAGCCGGGTGCAGGACCATGGTCTGGCCGTTGCAGGTGACTTTCAGATGGCCGTTGGGTTGTACGGCGACATGGCCGAGGTTTTCCAGCAGCGACCGGACCTCCGTCCAGGGCAGGTTGGGGGCGACCGGGTGGCCGAAGATGGTGTCATAGGTAATTTGATGGGCGGTGGTCAAAGATAACTTCATAATACATACTCCGTTGGGCGGAAACACAGGGATAAGGGTCAGACGGCCGGGGCTTGGGCCTGATTGGCCAGATAATTGGCCAGCCCCATCTGTTGGATTTGGTCACGTTGTTGCTCTTCCCAATCCACATGGCCTTCTTCCATCTTGAGAATTTTGGTCAGCAGGGCCAGGGTGGCTTCATCACCAACCTCGCGGGCCAGCCGGATGGCGGCGTTGTAGGCATGCACGGCCTCCATTTCATCGGACTGGTCGTTATGGATGATCTCGGTGACGTTCTTGCCGATCTGCAGGGGGTTGAGCTTGGAGACAATGGGCACGCCGTCGAGAAAAATAATGCGCTGGATCAACCAGTGGGCGTGGTGCATTTCCTCGTGGGCCACATGGGACAGATGTTTGTGCAATTGCGGATAGCCCCAATTTTCGCACATTTCGGCATGGACCACATATTGGTTGATGGCGGAGAGTTCATCCGCCAAGAGGGTGTTGAGGGTTACGATCAATTTTTTGTTGCCCTGCATAGCGGTACTCCCGGTAAAAAACAGTTGGTTCGGCGCGCGCTAAAGGGCCGACGGTCAGGGACCGCCGGCCCAAAGTTAGCCGCGTAGCCGACGCACGATTTAGTTCGAGTTCGTGGTCTTGGATTCGCGTTGCACGTTGTCGGTGCCGGTGACAATGGTGCGGGTTTCGCTGTCGGTCTTGACGGCGCCATTGAGGAAGGTGGTCTTCTTCTCGCGCACGATCGTGGTGGTGTTACCCTTGACGGTCGTGTTTTCGGTTTCGATGCTGGTGCTGCCGTCAGAGTTCTTGTAGACGGTGTTCACGGCATGGGTCCGGCCACCGAACCAGCCGGTGCTGTCGCTTTCGGTATGCGAGACTTCGCGGGAAGTGCCACCCGCCTGGCCGCTCTGAGAGCAACCCACGGCGAAGGCGAGGGGAATCATCAGGGACAGGGACAGGGCCACATTACGCAGAACTGAGGTTCTCATGGTATTACTCCAAAAAGAGAACTGGAAATCGGGCAAACCAACATGATTTGCCCCGGACATTGGAAACAGACACAAGCTTCGGACGCGGGGCATCAGTCTTTCTGCATGCCCTTGCCCGCGCTTTCGACATCTTTGCCGGCGCCGTCCCAGGTATTACACCCGGACAGACTCATCAGGCTGATCAGGATCAGCATTGCGGCACAGATCAGGACGGTAGGTTTATTCATGGTCAACTCCTTGGGTAAGGTCGTTCCGAAGCCGCCGGGAAATTAGGTTCCCGGCGGCGCGGGCCGACGGTTATTTGGCCTGATATGTAAACTGTTGTCCGCCCACCGAGGCTTCATACATCAGCCCGGCTTCATCCATGGTGAACACCACCACGTTGCTGGTGTACTTGGCGTTGGCACCAGCGCCCGATTTGAGCGCCACGGCGGTAGCCTGAGCATCAAAGCGGAAGTTGCCCTGTTTGAAAATTTCCACGGCCTGACGGGTTTCAAAGCAGATGATCTCGGTGTAGGCCTGACCTCCGAGCTGGAAGCCGATGGAGCCCTGGCTGATATCGCAGAAGCCTACCGCAAAGCCGCGTTCATAAAGCACGCCTTTGCCATAAGCCCCACCCACACCGATAGCCCCTTTCCCAATCGAGGGAAAGATGGCGTAGCCGGCGGCCTGATTGAAGACCGGCGTCAGAGTGGGGTCGTTCACTTTGGCCTTGGCCAGCGCGACGGAACATTCCTGTTCGATGTCGGCTTTGCCTTCCACGGTACTGGGTGCGGTATTGCACCCGGTCAGCAGTGGCAGACTGGCGACACCCGCGACCAAACAAAACACGGATAGAGTAAAAATCTTCATAACTGATTCCTTTCAAAACGGACTCCGAAGGGGACTACCGGGCCCGGACTCGAAGTCATGCTTACGGAGGACTGAAATCATGGGGTCGGACACACGTCCGAACCACCGCTGCACCCGCTCCGTGCGGGTAAAGGCTTGCTACATCGCCTTGCGCCCTGCGAACATGGTCACGATCAGACCGACCACTCCCAGTGCGACTCCACCCAGGATGTACCACGTCGTGGCATCGGTGAAGTGACCGGTGAAAAAGTTACTCCACCGATCCGCCGCCGAATGCGACGCGTTCATGCCGAAGATCAAGAGGGTGACCCCGGCTACCAGCAGGACGATGCCGCCGATTCGTTGCGGATTCATAAATTACTCCTTGGGTTCGAGCGCGGGGATTTACTCCGGCGCCTTCTGGGTGGTGCTGGTCGTGGTGGCGGGGAGCAGGTCCACGGCTTTTTGGCCGAGGTCACGCGCCCCATCCACGGTCTTTTGGGTCAGGTCTTCGGCCTTGTCCACAGTTTTCCGGGTCAGGTCCTGAACCTTTTCCACTACCTGGGCGTTGTTTTCTTTGATCTGGCCCTTGTTCACCGATACGGTGACACTGGATGCGCCCTTGCTGTCGCGGGTGGAAAAACCGAACCAGCCCATGTAAAAGCCCGCGCTCACGATGATGGCCAGGGCGAGGATGATCAGAATTACTTTCATGCATTGCTCCTGTATAAGAGGTTTGGGTTGGACGTCAGGATCGTGCCTTAGAAACCACGGGGCAGATAGCCCAGCAGCACCAAGACCAGCAGGATCAGCAGGACCAGCCCCAAGCCACCGCTCGGGAAATAGCCCCAACTGCGGCTGTGGCCCCATGTGGGCAGTGCGCCGACCAACAACACGATCACGATGATGAGCAGAATGAGTCCCATTTGACTCTCCTTGAAAAAGGCCTAAAAACTTCAGGTCTTGGGGTGCCGACCGTACCCCCACGGCACGGCCGGCACCCAAGCCTGTATTACATCACTTACGCTTTTACCAACTGCGTTTGCATGAATAGCGCGGTTTCTGCGGCCTTGGCCCGCTCCAGAATCTGGCGGGTCTTTTCGATCTCCTCGGGAGTACCGTGGAAGATCAGCACAAACTTGCCGCCTTTGACCGCCGTTTCGTACTTCAAAATGCTGTCCTTGGGGATGCCCAGGCTGTATAGCGCGGCCCCCAGCACACTCAGACTGCCGATGACTGCCGCACCTTCGACGGCGGCGACAATCACCGCCACCAGCGGGCCCGCGACCAGCAAGGGTCCCAGGCCGGGTACCCAGAAAAACCCCGCACCGAACAGCAGGCCCCAGAGCCCGCCCCAGAACGCGCCGCGCTGGCCCCAGTACATCATGCGGTCGCCCGTGTTGTAGTAGCCCACCACGTGTTCATCGGTGTGCTGATCGCGGCCGACGATGGATAGTTTGCGAATATCAAAATGTTCATGCTGCAGATCCTGAATAGCTGCTTCGGCCTGGGGGTGCGTATCAAAGATCCCGACGACTGAGTTGAGCATGCTCATGAGCAGTTCCTTGTCTGAAGAAAACCGAATTCCGGGCCGCCGGAAACACCCGGTGGCGAATAAATACTCTGCTGCAGTCACAGTTGGGTAACACCGGTGTGGGTCACATACGTGTCCCGTCCACTGGGCACACTAAGGTTGGGCGGCGGTTCCGTTCCAGACCACTTCGGGCAAATCCGCGGCCAGCCGGAAGACCTGAATCATGGTGCCATCGGTGAAGGCGTGAACAATAGCGCCGATTTTCGTTTCCACCTCGGTGGCGGCTTCCCGCACTTCCACACCGGTGATCCGTTTGATTTCCTGACGCAGGGTCGCCACGTTCTGCGCGAATAATTGGCGGTGCAGTTCCTGAACCTGGGCATGGCCCACCGCGCTTTGGGCCAGGGCTTTTTCGGCCGGGGTCAAAGCATCATTCATGGTGACTACCAGCGTATTACCGCTCAGTGCCGCCGTGACCAACGCGGGACTATGGCCCGTGATCTGCTGCTGGAAAGCCCGCACTGCCTGCGCTACTTGTTGGGCCATCGTTGGCTTATTTTCAGGCATGGGGGTACGTCCTTGCGTTTGCGCGCAGTCCTGCCTTGTGACTGTATTCTGGCACTAACGATTACGATCCACGAAGCAACGCCTAGGCTTGCCGTCCACGGTGGCTGCGGGGTGTGCGCCGGATCAATAACAGGGCACCACCGAGCAGCGTAAGACTCAAAGTTGTGGGTTCGGGAATGGCATTAATTCTATTGGTATCCAACGTGACGGCACCGTTAACGGCCAGCGCACTGCCATTCAGAATGGTGGCGCCGGTGGTCAATGTGATACTTTGATCCGCGAGAATATGGCCTTGGAAGGCCGAACTGGTGCCCAGCGTCGCGGACGATCCCACCTGCCAGAAGACGTTATGACCCGGCGTGGTGGAGCCACCCAGGTTGATGGTGGTCACGGTGGAACTGGAGGAGGTGGTGAGTGTGGTGCCAATCTGGAAGACGAATTGGGCATTGGGGTTGCCTTGGGCATCCAAAGTCAGCGTGCCAGTCAAGGCCGCCGAAGAGGAGAAGGAGTAGGTACCAGCCGTCAAGATCATCCCGCCCAAATTTTGCCCGGTCTTATCCACGGCGCCGCCTAAAAATTTCGCGGAGTTATATGCGGTAATCAGATCCGTATGAGCCTGTTGCGCGGTGAGGATATTCCCTGGCTGTATGGTGTACGGGGGTGTCACCAGACCGGGGGGGAAGCCGGTAATGGCGGTCCCGGGGCTTACGCCCACACTTCCGCCCAAGATCACTGTGCTGCCGGTATTGGTCACGGTGGAACCAGCGAGGACGGCAAAGTCCCCGGCGGTGCCCAAGACGATCGCGGCGCTGGCCGGTATGGTCAAACCGGCGAGACTGGTCACCGCGAGGCTGATCAGCACGGTTAAACGGTTGGCTGTCATAAGTAGCTCCTTTAGCGAATATACGTCTTGGCGAACCCTTGACCGTGCACACGCATGCACGCCACGATTAAAAACCAATAAAAAAACCGAGCGAGTCGGGCACATAGGTCATGTGCTTGACTCGCTCGGTTCACTCTGCAACGGGCTTCCCGAAATCAGGGCGGCCCTTCGTTTAGTCTTCCGCCACCGGGGTCGTTCCTATCTGGCCCGACCACCGATGTACAACCTGATCATAGCACGTCGCGACGCCGATACAACATAAATCTTGGATATGGTGAAAGATTT
>Ga0194061_1001218_pt1 | contig 15332 bp, 8 predicted proteins | sample SepL2221m_MetaG_FD_163423 | JGI IMG/M metagenome (GOLD analysis project Ga0194061, IMG submission 163423) | Anoxic zone freshwater microbial communities from boreal shield lake in IISD Experimental Lakes Area, Ontario, Canada - Sep2016-L224-21m | ecosystem: Environmental > Aquatic > Freshwater >...
CGACGCCATGCAGGACGACCGCTTCAAATCCGGCGATTCAATTATCACCCACAACATCCGCTCGCTGATCTGCGTCCCGGTTTCAAACTCCGGCCATGTCCACGGCGCGATTTACGCGGTCAATTCCAGCCTCACTGAAGCATTCGACGAAAGCGATTTGCAGCTCGTCTCCGCACTCGGATCGCAATTGGCCCTCGCGCTCGAAAACCTGCATCAAACCGACCGCCGGCGCAAAGTCTATTTCCGCATCATCGGCCGGACGCTCTCCACGCTTGAAGGCATGAAGTACGGAACGCCCGGCCACTCCGAACGCGTCAGCAACTACTGCACCGCGATCGCTCACGAAATGAATTTAAGCGACCGCGAACTCGTTCAAGTCGCACTCGCCGGATTGCTCCATGACATCAGCAAAATCCGCGAGCTCTCGCTCACGCCCGGCACCGACGGAGCTACGTCCGGAAACGCCAACGTCGTCACCGAAATCCTGAAAGAAATTCCCGACATTCAGGACGCGTTGTCGTTCGTGAACGCGCAATACGAGAATTTCGACGGGACCGGTTTTCCCAACCAATTGCGCGGCGACACGATTCCTCTCGGCGCTCGAATCATCTCGGTCGCCAGCGCGTTTGATAAATTGATTTACCCGGGCGGAGTGCCGACGCCTACCGTAGACGGCGCGGCCGTGCGCGACGCGTTCATGTTCCTGGAGCAGCGCGGCGGATCGCTGTACGACCCAGCCGTCGTCAAATCCTTGATGGTCGCCTACCGCCACGGCGCGTTCGCTTCGCTCAAGCCCGTATCGACGCGTTTGGCAGAAACAAAAGTCGTCGAACCCGCCGACGAAAAAGAAAGTTCCACAACCGGTACCGGAACCGTCCGGCGACAAACTCTCGCAGGGCAATCTAAACTCAACACGATCCGCATGGACCGTGACGGCCAGCCGGCGTCCGAAAAAACCGCTCCCCAGCCAGGCGAGGGCGATGACGGTGCGGCCACCTCATGAGGATTCCGCGTTGATGTCCAGCCCGTTCGATTCCGCGTCCGCATCATCGGACACGCCTTCCATCCCCGCTCAGCCACCGCATCCGTGCGACGCCGCGCTGGACGCTCTTCGCTCGTGGCAATGGTCCGACCGGTTACCCGAATTCGAAACACGCTCCGGTGACGCGGATGCCGAATTGCTGCTCGGCTGGGAGCAGCTTGAACGCGGCGATGCCTTCGCCGCGCGAGCGCATTTAGAACGCGCGACGCTGGAACCACGCTGCTTGTCCTGGGCGCGAACCGGCCTTGCTGCAGCGGCATTGCGTGTGAACGAAATCGAAAAAACGCATCCCCTTCTCGACGCCATTCCACACGCTGATTTCGATTGCGACCCGATCCTCAGCGCCACCGCCGCATATATCCGGGGCTGTGCGCTCGCTCGTGTCCGAACAGACGAACGCTCGCTGCGCGAGTTCGAAGCCGCGCTGGATTTATGCCCATCCAAACATATTTTGCGCGGACGTGTGCTCGATTCGCTCGGACAGCATTTCGCGTCCCAGGGCAATTTCGCAGCAGCTCGCGACTTTTTTGCCGAGTCCCTGAAACGTCGCGAACGCATCAAAGACACAGACGGCATCGCTCTCGCGCACGGCAGCCTCGGGCGCTTGATGCTCGATTGGGGCTACCACAAAGACGCGCGCGCGCATTTCCTGAAAGACCTCGAACTCGTTCGCGGTAAAGACAAAATTGGCGAAGCGCAGATGTATAATTATCTCGGGCGCATCGATCTGCTCGAAGAACGCCTCGACGACGCAGCCGGCTGGCTCGACGAAAGCGCCCTACGCGCCGCCAACGCGGGTGCTGCCTGCATCGAAGGTTTTGCCCGAAAAGATCGCGCACTGGTGTTTCTCGCGCGCGGCGATCTCACGTCAGCCGAAGAACAATTGGACCTCGCCGCATCGCTGTTGAACTCCACCGAGGGCGCAGCCCACATCAATCGCGCCCGCGCTCTCGTTCGACGTGCCCAGGGCCGTTACGCCGAATCCGAAGAATTGCTGCGCCTCGCGCTCTCGCACTTCGACACGACCGGCGAACACGCCGAGGCCGCGCTGACACTGATCGAAGAAGCCCGGACACTCCGCGCCCGAAAAGCTCCGCCGACGGTCCTGCGTCACGCGCTGGAACGCGCACTCGACCGCGCTGAAAATTGCCGCCGAACCCGCCTGGTCCGTGAGGCCGAAGCTGAAATGCGCCGCGCCGATATGCACCAATACACGATCCACGCTTACCGCCGCGCCACCGGAAAAAACATCGAAGAAGATGACGTCTCACTCTTTGAAGGCGTACCCGAAACGGTCACGGTACTCTTTATGGATTTAAAGAATTCGACCGAGTTCGTCGTCTGCCATGATCCGCGCTGGGTGCTGATGACCCTCAACCAAATCTTCGCCGATCTCGACCGCGAAACGCGCAAATACAACGCCTCCGTTAATCAATATCTCGGCGACGGATTCATGGCTTATTTCCGAGGCGAGGACCATGCGCGCCGGGCCGTCAGCGCCGCGCTGGACTTATCGCGCGTGATCGAGATCGTCAACCGTCCGCGTGCACTGCTGAACCTGCCGCGCTTCGAAGCGCGACTCGGCATCGCGTCGGGAGAAGTCGTGCTTGGACACGTCGGCACGTTCCGGAAATTTGATTTTACCGCCGTCGGTCCGGCCACGCATCTCGCCGCGCGGTTGCAATCCGACGCCGAGATCAGCATGCCGTGCATCAGCCGCGCCACATACGAACGCGTCAGCCGCTACTTTACGTTCAAGAATCCAACCGGTCGCGATTCGAATTTAAAAGGCTTCGGCGAACAGCGCGTGTGGGATGTGGTCGGCATGATCGGTACACAAATTCTGACGAATTTGCGCCGTCGATAAACTCGTCTACTTTAATGTCTATTTCACGCCGTCGCGCACGTTCTCGACTTCCGGACTCTTACCCACATACAGAATCACACGCTCATCGCCACGCAAAAGGGTGACGTATGGCGGGATCGATTTTTGAGGATCAGCGTCAGTCACGCCAACACTAATGTCCGTAATCTTAAATCCACCCGCGACCGATTCGCCCTTCCGGAAAAGCCGCTCATCGTTGCCGGGAACTTGAATCAGCGCACCCGTTCCGCCCGCGCCGGATGGAACGACGTCAACGAGTTTGTGCATCTTAATTAATTCCAACTGCTGCTTGAGTAGATCGCGGTCAAACTCCGGCCAACTCGAATCGCGGCTGCTTGGCAGCGATTTCAAAATTAGCGAATCTTTTTCCCCGCGTAAAATTCGCAGGCACGCGAGCATCACCAAGCGCTCGCTCATGTCCTCCGGCGAACCGAGTTGAACGGACAACATACTGCGGCTGTCGCGCGTGTTCGGATCGGGTTCATTATTATTCAGGCGCACCGGTTGGATCAATTGATTGCGGAACCGTCCGCGCGCAGCGTCAGCAATTATGCTCATGGCTTCCTTCGCGTCCATGCGCGCCAACGCCGTCGCCGCCGCCTGCCGGACTTGTGTGTTGGGATCATTCACCAGCGACATCAATAGCGGAATTTGCTCCGTGCGGTTCAAGCGCCCCAACAACTCGCAGCCCATTGCGCGTTCCTGAAGCGAACCCGAACGCGCCGCACGGCAGATCAACGCCATGCCGTCGCTGCATCCCAAATAGCCCAGTGCCAGCGCTGAACGCATGCGCATCACGTCATTGCCCGCCTGCATCTGAGTGCGCAACAACGGCACCGCAGAACGAGCGCCCAATCGAGGAAAAAGCATCACCGCCGTCGTCCACACTTCGTCGTATCGCGAATCCAGCGCTGATACCATATAACCCGGCGAGCGCGGATCGTTGAGCTGTGCGAGGCCCGTCAGTCCCAGGATTTGAAATGCGGGTGTCTGCGAATCCAGCGATTGAATCAAATGCTCACGCCCCGCCGGATCGCCAAAACGAGCCAGCGCCAGCGCCGCACTTTGCTTCACAAATTCAATTTCGTTCCGGTCCACCAATTTCATATGCAGCGTATCAATCGCAGACGAATCGCCGATGGATCCGAGCGCGGCAACACACGCAGCGCGAAGCGCGAAATTCTTTTCGTTCTTCGCTTTTTCAATCAACAACGGAACTGCACGCCGCACCCGCAAATCGCCGAGCGTTTCCGCACACGCTTCACGCAATCCGCCGGTATCGCTGCCGGCCGTCGTGTTTAATCCGGTCATCAATCCGCGATCAATGTACTCATCACTCGTGCCGATGATCGCCAGCACGCGCGCGGCCATGACGCCGAGCATGCCGTTGCGGGCGACTTCTTCCACAAGCGCCGGGATCGCATCGCGCCGTTTTTCTGCCGCCGCGCGTTGAAACGCCGCTTCGCGGGCCACGATGTCGCGCGTCACCAATCCCTTGCGATACGCTTCAAGTGTGCCCAATTGCCGCTGCGCTTCCGTGGCGGCATCAGTCGGTTCGGACGACGACTTTTCGGTCGGCGCAGCATCCGCTGCCACCCTTTCTTTTGATGCGTTTTCAGGCGCTACAAATTTTGACGGATTGAACTCTTTATTGATCGGCGAATCCGCCGTGATCGGCGCGCTGTCGGCTGGATTGAAACCCGCTGCGGCAGCCGTTCCTCCAGCTGCGCCCACCACAGCCGTTGAAGCGCCTCGCGCCGTGGATGCAGTAGGATTAGCAACTGCTGGCTCCTTCGCCGCGCTGGGCGCTTTCGCTCCCGGGGCAGGATCAAAATCAGTGACGGGCGTTCGTGCTGTCGCTGACTTGCCGCTCAACGCGGGTTTCAACGCGTCCGGATTTCCCGCATTTTTCGCGCGCTGTTCCGCTTCGCGTTGAAGCTTGATGCGTGCCATTTCGCCTTCAACGCGCTCGCTGGCCGAACCTTGTTTATCAGCCGGAACAGGATGAAACGAGCCGCGATTGGGCGCTTCTTTCGTTCCAAACGGATTGTACAAATCATGAAGTTTCTGACTGTTCGTGCTGCTGAGAGCGCCAAACGACGTTCCGTCGGGCTTTTCGTCGTAAACCTGCCCGAGCTTTTTCTTGTTCATGCGGTCGTTCGTGATTTCAATCTGCGACCCTTTATCACCGATGCGTAACATCCGCGTCTCCGGCTTCGGCTCACCAAACCAACGCGATAGAATCCCGGGCTTGTCCTCTTTTCGCCCGAGCGTCACGTCATCGCCGAATTCGGCGGAGCCGCGACCGCTCATTACTTTCGCATCGTTTTCTGCACTCGAATTCTTTTTGCCACGGCCAGACGCTCCGGTGTTGGCTAATGAATTGATGGTATTGCTGGACGAAATCGAAGGCTGTCCTACTCCGCCGATTTCTGCGAGATTGGATTTCGATTTCGAGCCGCCGTCAAGCGAGAACGATTTCTCGGGGTGTTTGTCTTTGGGATTGAACGTCAATTCCGTAAATGGTGCGCTGCCCATCGCAGTGATCTTCGGGCCGCGACCGTCGTCTTTTTTCTTCTCGTTTTTCTTCTCGCTCTGCGGGCCATCTTTGAGTGCTTTTTCTGCGAGCTTTTCTTGTTTGGCGAGGTTGTCGCGCACCTTTTCGAGCGCGTCGTTGCGGACTTGCTCGGGTGATTTGTTGAGTTCTTTGTCGCGCTTCGCGGCCTTTTTTTCAGCGTCTTTTTTGGAGCCTTCTTTTGACCCCTCTTTTGAAAAGTCGGAGAGCTTGGTATTGATCGGCGGGCGCTTCACATCCGGGTCTTCTTCACAACCCGTCACGGCGCATAACACGACGGCGAGCATCGTGGTGCTCAACGGCAGACGGTGGAGGAATGGACGCATCGCGTCTCCAGTGGAACGGACTTTTAGCCCGTTCAGCCTGTGCCAAAATACGAGCGATCTTAAAACTGATGGGCTAAAAGCCCGTCCTACTGCCGTCTTTTTTTCAACGCCTCAAGCACAACGCGGTGCATCAATTCGCGCGGCGCTTTTTTACCAGTCCATAACTCGAACTGGCGCACACCTTGGCCGATGAACATCGATAAGCCTTCGATGGTCGTGCAGCCGCGCTTTTCAGCCAGCTCTAGCAATTTGGTTCGGAACGGATTATACACCGTGTCAAACACAAGTCCATCTTTAGGTATCTGGTTTTCTTCAAGTGGCGACGCGTCCACATTCGGGTGCATGCCCAGTGGCGTCGTGTTGACGATAGCGTCGATTTTTAAATGTGCGAGATCGTCGAACGAGACCGCCACTCCGCCCACTTCTTTCGCGAGCGTTTCAGCGCGTTCGCGCGTTCGGTTGAGAACGCTGACGAGTGCGCCGCGCTCTTTGACTCCCACTGCAACCGCCCGCGCCGCGCCGCCCGCGCCGATGACCAGCACATGTTTTCCCTGCAACGTTCCCAGCCCCGCTTCGAGGCTGTCGGCTGCTGCTGCTGCGTCGGTGTTGCTCCCAGCCCACGTCTTCGATCCGTCGGCGACAATCGTGATCGGATTCAGCGTGTTCATCGCCCCGATGGTTCGCACACCCGCATCCACTTCAGCGCAACACGCCACGATCGTTTCTTTGTGCGGAATGGTGACCGACACACCGTTCAACACACGCCCAAATTCACGGATGAATTCGACGGGATTGCCTTCAACTTTGAACGGTAAATATACCGCCGGAATTCCCAATTCCTCAAACGCAGTGTTGTGCATCAGCGGAGACAACGAGTGCCCAACCGGGTTGCCGATCACGGCATAAACACGCCACGAGGAATCGATCTGACGGAAGCGATACAGGCTATCAAGCTCGCGCCACGTCGGTTGCCCTGGCGCAGTGCCAGAAGCGCCTTCGCCGCGAGCGTAGGTGAACGGCGCTCCAAAATATCCCGCGAGCACTCGAGACCACAACCCCGCTTCGCCCATGCACAGCAGAATCGTTTGAGCGCCTGGATTCGCTCCATTTTTTATGGCCTGCAAAAACGAATGAGCCGCAAACGTGTCCGCGACAGTCTTCGGCATCACCGCCATCTTAACTACGTCAACATCGGGACTCGACGCGATGGACTGCCAGATCGATTGAAGTGTTTTCACATCGGGCGACGATTCGAAATCGTGGTAACTCAGAATCAATGTTGCGCCGCGCTTGTTGAATCCATCGCGCGACGTACGGGCTTCGATGTCGATAAATTTCACACCGTGATCCGCAGCGCGTTGCAAAACCCGCAACCGTTCATCATCACTGACGCCGGGACGTTTGCCGCCTTCGCTCGGATGTCGGTACGTCACCAATGCGTTCGGAGTGAACACAGCCAGCGCGCGATCCAGCGACGCATCCGTAAGATCATTGAAAAAATCGAGACGCAACTCGACGAGAAAACCCTCGCGATTTGCGAGACCGAGGAACTCGGCGTCGGACAACAACTCGCCGATCGAAGCATGGTGTGTGGCGACACAAATTACAGGCTGGGTTTTGGTCATGATAAAGTGAGTTATTCGATTCCAATCGGTTCCGCTTGGTCCATGTGCTGCATGAGAATCTTGCCGTCGCCGATGCGTCCGGTGCGGGCGTTATCAATCAGCGCGGATTCAACGCGGGTGGCGGCGCTGTCATCGCAATAAATTTCAAGCCGCGCTTTGGGCAAAAACGTCCATTCATATTCACCGCCGGAATACAATTCGAGCTGCCCTTTTTGCCGACCGTACCCGCGGACTTCAGAAATCAACACTTCGACAATCCCTTCCGCCGGAAGGCTGTTCAACAGCAGCTCCAGCTTAAAGGGTTTTACGTACGCTTTAAACTTCTTCATGACAACTCCTGGACGGACGGGTTCAACGTTTAAGGTTTAAAGTTGAACGGTCGTTAAAGACTGTACGTCGCGTCTTCCACGACGCTGATGATGTCGGCGACTTTGCGTAGTTCCTCGGCTTTTTGAGCGCATTCGCTGTTCAGAATTTCAAGCGCTCGCGCGGCTGCGTCCTGCTCGGCTTCCTTCTTGCTCTTACCTTTGCCGACCGGGAAAACACGTTTGCCGATGTGGCAGCAGACTTCGAAAATCTTGCCATGATCAGGGCCGGAGGTACCAACGACCGCGTAATGAGGCGTCACGCCGCATATTTTCTGGGCGGCGTGTTGCAGCGATGATTTGGGATTTGGGTCGCCTCCGGCTTGCGCGCAAACACGCATTTCGGGGCCTAGGATACGCAGAACAAATGCGCGCGCTGCTTCGAGACCGCTGTCCAAATACACGGCCGCAGTGACTGCCTCAAATAAATTTGCTGAGACGCTCGGCGGCAGCGGTTCGTGCAGCGGAAGGCCTTTGCCAAAACGACCAACATCACGCAGCCCGATTAATTCAGCGGCCCGCGCCAAGCCTGTGGTGCTGACGACGCAGGATTTGACTTTCGTCAAATCGCCTTCGTTCCAGTCCGGGTGCCATTCATAAAGCGCTTGAGCGACGCACAGATTGACCACCGAATCGCCGAGGAATTCCATGCGTTCGTTATCGCTGTTTGCGTGAGCCGTACTGGATGGATGTGTAAGTGCCCGTTCGAGCAGGCTGGGATTGTTGAAGAGATAGCCGATGCGGTCCTGCAACTTCAAAAAACTGGTGTCCGATATCGGCTTTTCGGAGCGGAGAAGAATTGTAGTGGCCATCGATCTTTCTTGGAGAACAGGCGCAAAGAGGCGGGCGTAAAATCCGTCAGCCTCTTTGCGCGTATTCTCTTAAAAGGGGACAACAAAAACGCTGGCACGGTCGCGCCAGCATCAACTCACTGCCGTTACACTATCTTAAAAAAATGGATGCGTCAAGAGTCAACGTTCCACGCCTTCAAAATGTATCGCGCACGTGTGGCGACGATCGTGTGTCCGCACATCACTCTTTCTTGATCACGTAATTCGGATCTTTCGCTTTTCGAATCTTCGCCAGCTTTTCGTATTCGGACGGATCGTCTTTATACAAGCGGTCTAAATTCGCGTCGCTCAATTCCGCTTCGGTCGGCTCTTTGACACCTTCTGGCGTTGCTGGGACAGGTGTCGTTCCATCAGCGGGTTTAACTGCCGACGGATTCTTCAACCGTTCGTGGCGTTCCTGTGTTTCCAGGTTATCAACCTTGACCCGGATCGCGCGCAATTCTTTGTCGATGCTCAACTTCTTGTCGCGAGCCAATTCAATCTGCTCTTTGAATCCGGCGACCGTCTGATTTGAATCGACGATTTCGTTGAAGAGTTGATTCGCTTCCGTCAGTTTCGAATCCGCTTCTTTCAAATCTGCCAACGCGGCGCTGGATGATTTTTCTTTGGCTTCTTTATACAGCGCTTCGGCCTTCAATGCTTTTTCCGCGAGAGCTTTTGCGTCCCCGCTCAGCCGGTCCAGCGGTGCTTTGACGACAGGAATGGGTTTCGGTCGCAGCACGAGATACGCACCCACGACGACGATTCCCAGCAACAATAATCCGCAGATCACAAACGCGATGGTCTTGGCTTTGTCTGGTTTGGGCGGAGCCTTAGACGACGCGACTGAATCCCCTGGGCTGCGCTTCGCGGGCGATACCGGAGCCCGGCGGGTCGGTTTCGCGGCAGTGCTGGCCTTGGCGCTGGACTCAGTCGGAGCGACTGGAGTTGCGGGTGCGTCGACCGCCGGTGCCGCAATAGGCGCGACTTCTGCGACCGTCGCTACCACCTTGACTTCAGCAACAGGGCTGATCGCTGGAGTTTCAGCGGGTGCTGCTGCTTCGGTCGGAACCTTTGGTTCGGACGATTGAGTCACGGCAGATTCATTTTCGGTTGACGGATTCACGTTCTCATTCCTCTGATTGCCGCGCGCGCTTCCACCAGCATGACCCGTGCTACCGACTCTAATTTAGTTCCACCGCCGTTTACGTCAAACGGCGGCTCGTTGTGTGCTCGATAGTTGGATAACCCAGTCGCACGACGTTCGACGGGCATCTTTCAATAGTTTTACGACATGTTAGCAGATCAACTTACTTGCCCCGCTTCTTGGGCGCAGGTTTCTTTTTGCGCTTTCCGCTGTCGTCTTCGTCTTCGTCTTCGTCTTCGTCATCATCGTCATCGTCATCGTCGTCTTCGTCATCGTCGTCTTCGTCATCGTCATCGTCGTCATCGTCATCGTCATCGTCGTCTTCGTCATCGTCATCGTCATCGTCGTCATCGTCGTCATCGTCATCGTCATCGTCATCGTCATCATCGTCATCATCATCATCTTCATCTTCATCTTCATCTTCATCTTCGCCGTCTAAATCTTCGTCCTCTTCATCGTCCTCGTCGTCTTCCTCTTCGTCGTCGTCGAGATCGTCATCATCATCGTCGTCAAAATCGTCGTCGTCGAGGTCTTCTTCTTCATCGTCATCGTCGTCTTCATCGTCGTCGAATTCTTCTTCTTCTTCTTCTTCATCATCGTCATCATCATCGTCGTCGTCGAGATCATCGTCGTCATCCAATTCATCATCATCGTCGAGATCATCGTCATCGTCGTCATCCTTGGGCTTGCGGGCAAGCTTTTCCAAGTCAACTTCGCGGAGAAAACCGGGCATGGCACGCGGTTCGGAACGGCGGGTGGTGCTGGCTGCAATAGTCATCGAATTGATACCTCCTAGCGGTTCTAACTTTTTACGGTGGAACGATGGAAACGAAATACGAGACGCGCGCGATTCTTGCAACAACAAAAATGATGCGCCGCCCGACATTCTTCGCCGTTCTTCCACACCGGGTTTGCATCACGCTGCTTTCGTTCTTGCAAACTAATAGCTTTAAATCATTTACAAAGTGTCATTCGGACTCAATACGCACAACGGATCAAATCGCACGTCACGTCTACTTAAACTATTTTTTCGTCCAATGCGGCAGAACTGGCTCATTTCAAGAATCGCCATTCACACGAACCCAATTCACATTTAACGGTCATCGTGTCGGCTTCCCTCCGCTCGCTTGACTCGGATGCGTACCCTGCCGCCACCACATTAATGGCTCCAGCAAGTTGCACACGAATTGCCGCAGCAACTTTTCGTCGTGTTTCGCGCGCAAGGTCAGACCAAACGTGAACGTCTGAGCGTTCAACACGCGCACGTCTTTCGTCTCTGGAATACCGCGCAGCGCCCGGTCCGCGTCCTTCAAATCCCAATCGTGGAGCTTCAACACCAACCGGCCCTCATCGTTTTCAATCCCAATATAAGGAACGAACGCGATTTGAGCCATACGCCGCACTTTCGCTTCTTCGAACATACGGTCCACCGATGCCGGCGGAGGTCCAAAGCGGTCCAGCAATTCAGTCTTCAGCGCATCGATCACGCCGCCGTTCTTCGCGTCGTCCAAGCGACGATACAGCTCCAAAATCGCGCGCTCGTCCTGCACATAATCGTCCGGAATAAACGCCGCGCCACGCAGTTGAACGGTGACTTCAATCGGGTCAGGAACCTTCTCGCCACGCAATGCCTGGACGGTTGAATTCAGCAGCTTGCAATACAGGTCGTACCCGATCTCAGCAATCTCGCCGCTCTGCTGACTCCCCAATACATTCCCTGCGCCGCGAATTTCAAGGTCCTTCAACGCCAACTGAAAGCCCGCGCCCAAGTCATCAAATTCTTCCAGCGCCCGCAGACGCCGCAATCCTTCCGACGTCAACGCACTGTTCTCGGGCAGCAGAAGATAACAATACGCCTGAATCCCGCCGCGCCCAACGCGACCGCGCAATTGATGCAATTCCGCGAGGCCAAATCGGTCCGCTTCATGAATGATGATCGTGTTCGCGGACGGAATATCGAGGCCGGATTCGATGATCGTGGTGCTGACCAGCACATCCACCTTTCCCTGCACAAAACTACTCATGACTTCTTCGAGATCGTCCGGGTCCATCTGTCCGTGTCCGACGGAAAACGTCGCTTCCGGGACGAGTTTGGCGAGGCGGTCGCGGAATACTTCGATGTCGCGGACGCGAGGATGAACGACGAAGATTTGTCCGCCGCGCGAGATTTCACGCAGCATCGCGCGACGCAGTAAATCATCGCTGACACGCGCGACTTTCGTCGTCACCGCCAACCGGTTGCGCGGCGGCGTCGTGAGATTCGAAATGTCGCGCAGTCCCAACATGGCCATGTGCAGCGTGCGCGGAATCGGTGTGGCCGTGAGCGTCAGGACGTCCACGGATTTGCGCAGCCGCTTGAAGAATTCTTTGTGCTCAACACCAAAGCGCTGCTCTTCGTCTATGATCGCGAGGCCGAGGTCCTTAAAGCGGATGTCCTTCTGCAAGAGCCGGTGTGTGCCGATGATCACATCAACGCGCCCGAGCGCCAGCTTTTCAAGTATAGCTTTCGCCTGTTTGGCCGACCGGAAACGCGACAGAGTCGCGACCTGGAACGGAAATCCCGCGAAGCGCTCCGTGAACGTTTTCCCGTGCTGTTCGGCAAGCAACGTGGTCGGCACTAGAATTGCGACCTGCTTCCCGGCTCCCGTGGCTTTGAATGCCGCGCGCAACGCGACTTCTGTTTTGCCAAATCCCACGTCGCCACAGATCAGCCGATCCATCGGCCACGTGCCTTCCATGTCGCCCTTGACGGCGGCAATCGCCGTATCCTGGTCCGGCGTTTCTTCATACGGAAACGCTTTTTCAAAATCGTCCTGCCATTCGCCATCCGGCGGATAGACGATGCCGGGCAGGCTTTTGCGAGCGGCTTGGACGCCAAGCAAATCTTCAGCGATGTCGCGGATCGCTTTTTCAGCGCGATCCTTCTTTCGCTGCCAGACTTTGCTGCCCAGCGTGGACAACTCCAGATTCGCGTGGCCGCCGATGTACTTTCCAACCCAGCCGATGTGCGCGGCGGGGACGTACAGTTTCACATCGTTGTTAAACAGCAGCGTCAAATAATCTTCGGTGCGCCCGCTTTTTTCGAGCCTCGCAATGCCCAGATACCGGGCGATGCCGTGCGCTTGATGGACGACGTAATCGCCCAGTTGAAGATCGACAAGATGTTGCACCGCGACCGTGCCCGGCATCTGCTTGCGCTTGTGTTGCTGGGACAACCCGGCGTGTTGTTTGGACGTGCCTAGAATTTCGCGGTCGCTGATGCACGCGAATCCGGCTGAGCGCAAATCAAATCCCTGCGCGAGTTTTCCGTTCGTCAATTGCACCGACGAAACGGGTGTGATCTTGCTTTCATCAAAGAGCGTTTGAAGCCGGTGCTTGTGCCCGCCCGTTTCGCAGAAAACCACGACGCGTTCGCGTTCAGCCGCGATCTTCTTCCACGCGTCGGCGTGCTCCGGAATGTCGCCTTCGAGGCGTTGCAACGTCTTGCATTCGACGTGAAATTCACGCGCATCATCAGCCAAGTGCGCAAACGTTTCGAGTGCGCTGTCCGCCGGTTTTTCCGGATCAGGTTCGCCGTCACTCGCTTCGGCATCCTCTGCTTTTTTCTTGCCGCCATCCCATTCGCCGACCAATTGCAGCGTGTCGAAGCGCTTCAAACACGTGTTCAACAACTCGCCGATTTCAAAGCAAATCGAATTGCCGGAAATCAACGACGCTTGGTACAGGTCCGCGCGTTGCCTCAATTTTCCCGGTTCTTCGAAGACGATCAACGAACCATCCGGCAGATGATCGAACAGCGAATACGGCCCCGCGCCTGCCCCCGGCGAAAACAATTTGCGCAGAACGTTCGGCGACGCATCCGCGAATTCGATGCACTCAACTTCCTCTTCCGAGCGCTGCGAAATTGGATCGAACGGCTTGATGCTTTCAATCGTCTCGCCGAAGAAATCAACGCGATACGGCGTGTCGGATGTGTACGGAAAAATATCGAGGATGCCGCCACGCAACGCGTATTCGCCGCGCACTTCGACCTGTCCGACGCGGTCATAACCGGATTCAGCGAGCAGTCGTCCGAGCTTGATCGGATCGTGCTCGTCACCCGAGCGCAGCACAATTTTCCGCCCGGTGTCCGCCGGCGATTCGCACGGTTGTTGCAACGCCGCGATGGGTGCGAGCAGCACGAAGCATTGTGGCGGAGCGTTGCGACCTTCTTTAATTTCGCTGAGCCGCTCAGTGGCTTTGCGCCGTCCGGCCAATGTCATGCCTTCAGGCCGATCGGACTCGGTCGGCAACACGTCCCACGCCGGGAAGAGCGCTGTTTCGAGCCGCAAGCCGGTCTTCAGATGTTCCGGCATCGAATCCGTAGCGGGACGTTCAACATCCGCCCACTTCTCGTCGTTATTCAGATTCTTGAGATACCGCTCCTCGTCCGTGAGCGGCTTGGCGCGAGGCTTCAACGCGGCTTGAACGGCTTCTTCACACGCCAAAAAAGCACGCATGTCGGCGACCGTATCGAGCGCCGTTTCCGGTCCGTCCACGACAATCAATACGATTCGGGTGCGATGCGTTTTTTCTTTAGACTTGCGCCCCGCATTCTCGCGCGACAGCCCGATGGATGCTGCGGCCAGCGAGCGCGACGACCCAATCAGCCCGTGCACGACCGCATGCGTACGGCTTGCGCCTGCGCTAAGAAAAGGAGCGAGCGCCGGGAGGCGCATCATCGATTCGAACGGTGAAACAAAAGGCATTGCGTTCCCAACCACGAGCCGCGACGACATATAAGGAGCGCGAAGGATAATTGAATTTTGAAAATGTGATAATCAAAATGAGCGCAAGTGCCGAATCGGGCGGCGAGTTGCCACGTGTGACAACACCTCGAAGACGTCTCGATTTATTTCGTCGCCGGAGCTGCCGGTTTGCGTGCGGTGACTTGCACGTGGCTCGCGCGTCCCATCGCCGACGGGATCCGGCACAGCTTTTTCTCCAGCGCCAGCAGCCGCTCCGCCGTCTCGTCGTTCTCGAAAAGGGCTTCGAGTTTCTTGAACGGGAGGACCGTTTTTCCGTACATATCGAGTACTTCGAATCCAGCGTTTTCAAACAGCGTTCGCAGTCGCTCGGGCGTGAACGTGTGGACCGGGAAGCGTTCGTCTTCCTCGCGCGCCAGCCACTCCATGTCGCCGGTTTTCAAAAGAGTCTCGAGCCCGTCTACGTCGCTTTTCTCAACGTAATGATCGATCGCCGCAAGCGTCTGATCTAGCGACGCAATGAGCACTCCGCCCGGGCGCAAAATCTTCATGATTTCTTTCAACGCCTTCGCCGGATGTTCGGCGAATGACAGCGGATCGCCCTGTGCAATGGCCAGCGCGAAATGGTTGCGCGGCAGCTCGCTCAAATCCATGATGTCGGCTTTGAGAAACGAGACGCGAGCCTCCACGCCCAGCGCCGCCGCTTTCTGACGACACACTTCCAGCATCCCGCGCGACAGATCGCTCAGCGCGACTGAGTAGCCCGACTTCGCCAGCCGGAAACCATACTTC
>Ga0194061_1001219_pt1 | contig 15319 bp, 14 predicted proteins | sample SepL2221m_MetaG_FD_163423 | JGI IMG/M metagenome (GOLD analysis project Ga0194061, IMG submission 163423) | Anoxic zone freshwater microbial communities from boreal shield lake in IISD Experimental Lakes Area, Ontario, Canada - Sep2016-L224-21m | ecosystem: Environmental > Aquatic > Freshwater >...
ACGAGATTGACTAGTTAGATACTCCCAGAGTCAGTTTGAAAGTATGGAGTTTGGTTACCATGCGTAATCTTCTGGCGAGGTTTTATACCCGGGGAAGATCTCGTTTAGATCATTGAGATTCTTCTCGGATAAATTAACGTCGAGTGCGCGAAGAGCGGAATCGAGCTGACTTTGAGTCCGAGGTCCGATGATGGTTGCGGTTACGGCCGGCTGTGCCAGTAGCCAAGCAAGAGCAACATCTCCTGGCTCAATTCCGATAGCCGCACAATAATCTTCATATGCTTGAATCTGCGGACGAATTTTCTCCACGGCTTCTTGCGATCGACCTTCTAGGCGTCGTTTCCCATCGCGATCTTTTGCCAATACTCCGCCGAGCAAGCCACCATGCAAGGGAGACCAAGGCAAGATTCCGATTCCATAGTGCAGCGCCGCTGGAATCACTTCTCGCTCAATATCACGAGTGACTAAGTTATAAATTGATTGCTCAGAGACGAGTCCTAGGAAATTTCTCGGCGCCGCCGCAGCTTGCGCCTGTGCCAGGTGCCAGCCTCCAAAATTACTGCTTCCTACGTAGAGAATCTTGCCCTGTGCGACGAGTATTTCCATCGCCTGCCAAACTTCCTCCCATGGCACATTTCGATCTATGTGATGCATTTGGTAGAGATCGATGTAATCGGTTTGAAGTCGCTTAAGACTTGCATCAACGGCCCGGCGAATGTTCAGCGCAGAGACGCCCCGATTGTTTGGCCAAGGATCCATCTCTCCGTAAAGCTTTGTAGCGAGAACGACCTTTTCTCGGCGATCACCACCTTGAGCAAACCACCGTCCGATTATTTCCTCAGTTAGGCCCCAACTTCCGGCTCCGCCGTAACGGTTTGCCGTGTCGAAGAAATTTATGCCGTGAGAGAGTGCGGAGTCCATGATCGCGTGGGAATCTTGTTCCGACGTTTCAGGACCGAAATTCATTGTTCCTAAACACAGTCTGCTAACAGACAAACCGGAACGGCCAAGGTTCTTGAATTTCATATCTTCTCTCCTCGATTGGAAACTGGATGCATTGAAAGGAACTGTTTCAAGATTTCTCCTGTGGCAGATTCCACGGACTGTGCTGTTTCATTCATTGCTTGTGTCGCTCCATACATACTCACCAAACTTGCTGAAAAGAAATCACCCTTTACGTTTTCGGCGATACGGCCAGCGATCACTCCGCAGGGTACGCCAATCTCCATTGCGCGTGCGAGTACCGATCCAACGACCTTCCCATCAAAGCTAGATTGATCTAGGGAGCCCTCACCGGTTAAAACAAAATCACATTTTTGCAGGTTTGCTTCAAAATTAATCTCTCGGGCAATCAATTCGAATCCATCGACAATTGAAGCCCCAAGGGCGGCCATTCCGCCAGCAAATCCTCCGGCCGCTCCCGACCCCCGAATGCCGTTCACGTTCACTCCGAATTCTTCTCGGTACTGTTTCGCGAGAAGTTTCAAGGTGCTTGTTAGTTCTACTACTTGATGAGGGGATGCTCCTTTTTGCGGACCGAACACTTCTGCTGCTTCGAGAAAAGGAGTTTGCACATCGCACGCGATTATGAGTTCGTATCCGCGAGTGCCATCAAACGGCGCATAATGTTTAAGGATCTCAACTGCACCCAATCCGCCATCAGTGCAGGCCGATCCACCGGCACCAACAATGATGCGGGATGCTCCAGCCTTAATGGCCTCCGCAATAAGTTCTCCCGTACCGCGGGATGTTGCTTTTAGCGGATCGTTCTTCGAGGCGCCACCAACTAAAGTAAGTCCGGAAGCAGATGCCATTTCAATAATTGCTGTTCCATCGGCTAATCGCCATCTCGCGATTACTTTTTCACCCAAAGGGCCCGAGACTTCTGAATTGCGATTCGCTCCGCCCAAGACGCTCACGGTTCCCTCGCCGCCATCGGCGAGAGGAACTTGGATAGTTTGTATTCCAAGTGCAGTTGCTGCACGTCCCATCGCTTCTGCAACTTCAAGGGCGGAGAGGGTTCCCTTGAACTTGTCTGGCGCGATTAATGCGAGCAACTTTCTCCTCTTGAATTCTTCGGAAGTATCAATCAAAACTACTACGATTTGGGCCGTGATGAATCCTTCGATAGATCCAACGCTGGATCGAATGTTGCGACATATGGCCTGGGCTAACAATCAAATCTTGGGCAAACTCATCGATTTACCTAGTGGGAGCATGGATTTGGCAGCGCCAGAGAGCGATTGGACCATCGGGGCAATTCTCGAACATTACATCCGCTCGGCGGGTTTTTATGCCTTCCGGTTAGGAGCGCAGATTCCCGAATTCAAACTCAGTCAACCATCCGACCCGTCTGATCTGGTTGCATATAGAGCACTATGCGAAATCTATGATGCTTTATTAAGAACCCAAGCCAGCCTGCCTGAGGCAAGTACAACTTTTGTACGTGAAGGAAGAAAAATAACTCGAGCAAGGTCGACCATCTTGGGTCAATCTATCCATCATGCAACCGAGCACCGCGCCCAGATCGGAGACATATTGGTCATTCACGGAATAAAGAAGGTAGTTCTCGACGACTTAGATGTCTGGGCACTGGGAGATGCAGAAGGACTAGGTGAATAGATCGAAAGTGTTTAATCAAGTTATATTGAGGCTATGACGCTCGCACTTTTTGCACATAGCGAAGTACTTGCGCCTTTTTTTCTTTTGGTAGGGATGCAACTTCGGAGCGAGATCACGCATGTACGGCAAATCTTGTTGCCTACAATCGCGGCCTTCGGCGGAATGCTTTTCCCAGCTTTGATCTATTCCGTTATGAATCGAGGAAATGAAATAGCACAAGCGTGGCCAGTGGTGATGCCAACAGATATCGCTCTCGTCATGGTCGTGTTGCTCGCGCTTGGCAAAAAGGTCAGCATCGAATTGAAAACCTTTATGTTGGCGATAGCCGTGGCTGATGATCTTCTTTCAATAATTGTTTTAGCAATCAAATACTCCAACGCGCTTAAGCCAATGCAGATGGTCGCGAGTATCGGAGCAGTAGCAATCGGCGTACTTATATGGAAGGCACCGCACCAGAATTGGCTCACAAAGTTCGTCAACTTTTTTATATTGCCTCTTTACATATTCGCCAATCTTTATCCGACCCTCACGGCGCACTTTGTTGCGATTTCTCAGTTAAGCAGTTCGATCGTTCTTGCTCGTGTAGTAGGAAAAGCGGTCGGAATTGTGCTTTTCACATGGGTGGCAATCAAGTTTGGGCTAGCCCGCCGCCCACGTGACCTTAAAGGTGGGGAAGTAGTGGGCGGAGCTATCTTGGCGGGGATGGGCCTGGCCGTTTCGTTCTTTATTGCCGATCTGGCCTTTACCGATAACTCCTTGCTTAACCAAGCCCGATCTGGCCTCCTGATCGCCGCGCTCATCTCGGCGCTCGCCGGCTCGGCCGTTCTCATCCTGAGATCGAGCAAAGGGCGAAATACCTCACCGTAGGTTGGTTAAACTCACGACAACCACACGAATTGTGAGAATACTGTAGAGAAAAAGAGAGTAAACTGTAAGTTTAGTGCCACATTCTACGGCAATGAACTCAAAGTCCAGTGTCAGCACTCAAGTAACCAAGCCTCACCGCTCAAATAACGCCCTGTTGGCGATCGCAGCCTTCGCGGTTCTGACCGTTCCGGTCCTACTTCAGTCCGTCTTTGGGATTGGCTTCTCCTCAGTCCTATCCAATTCTATGCAGCCAGGCTTTAGCGCCGGGGATCTTCTGATTACCCACCAAGTCCAGGCCGGCACGTTGAAAGTCGGCGATATCGTCGTTCTTCGATCGGCAACCACTTATGACGCGTATTCCCACCGAATTACGGCCATCACCACTACAGCCGGTGAATTGAACGTGTCGACAAAGGGAGATGCCAATCCAGCGGCCGACACCGAAATTGCCAAAGTAAATCCATTGGCGCTACTTCCCAAGGCACTCGGCCATATCCCGATGGCGGGGCGTCCGATTGTGTATCTAACCCAATATGGCGGCGGGCTTATTGCAGGCTTCCTGCTCATTTTGGCACTTGGCCTCGGACTCCTTCACTGGCTCGGTCGCAAGAGCGAGTCTGACAAATCCAGCACCGAGGATGCCTTGGGCATTGAGGGCACCCCGTCGGTTCCTCAATCAGAGGAAGTCTCGGCCTACCAAGACGAAATCGTCACGACTTTTAACAACTAACAAGTAACAAATTTCCAATAAAAACTAAATAGATCACAAATACAAAGCACGGCAAACCCACAAACCAACCAACAGTAATAAGTAAGGGAAAAAATGAAGCTCGGAATCTCTCCAGCAATTGCTGGTCGTTATAGTTCAAAAATTGTGAAGATTGCTATCTTCGCAACCGCAGCAATTGGTGGAACGGCTCTTGCGAGCTCCTCAGTATTCGCGTCATTGAACGCCGAGGGTCACAACGTTTCAGCACACTCTGTATCAACAGGAACTCTCAAGTTGACCCACGCAGCATCAAGTGCAACTGGCCTTACCGGTGGATTTACAACCCCCATCACATTGATGGCTCCAGGCGACACGATCAACCGTTACATCAACATCACACAGGGTGGAACCCTCGACGGTGCAGCTCTAACTCTCAAGGTTGCTGATGCAGCGGGAACAACACTTACAACTGATGCAACCAATGGCCTTCAGGTTACGGTTACACAGTGCTCAGTGGCGTTCACTGCAACGACCGGAGCTTGCTCTGGTACGACCACAACCGCACTAGCAACCATCTCTGCTAACGGTTTGCTAACAGCGCAATCACTGACTGGTGTTTCAACCACTGCCGCAGCCGTTTCATACTTGAAGATCTCTCTAGCTCTTCCAGCAGGATCTGAATTGACATCAAACGGCGTACTTCCAGTTGGAACAGTTCAAGGAGTTACTTCAACTCTGACCTGGACCTTCTTCGAGACCCAACGCACCGCAACCAACACCAACAGCTAATAGCTGAAGGTTCGTAGTTTGTAGTTCGTTCACAAAACTAGTAGAAAAGATCAATATCAATTGATTAAAAGTTCGCGGATAGCACTCGCAGGGCTCGTGTTTGGGGCGCTAGTAATAGCACCCCAAGCATTGGACTCTGCGAGTGCTTCTGCGTCCGCTGACGCATTTAACTCGCCAGCGTTAAGTGTGGCTTCGGGCAAGTATCCGGTTGCCGTGGTAACAACAACGGGAGCGGCGAATCCGTTAGCAGCCTATGTTTCTCCTATTTCTTCGGCAACAAGGCTTTTTTATGTAAAGAACTTTGGTACGGTTGCAATCAAGGCGTTTACTTTGTCGGTAACGGGAACGAACTCAGCGACTTTTGTGATAAAGCGATGCACTGTTGGTGCAAACTTCACCGCAGTAAATATCTGTTCTGATACATCCAGTCCTGTCACAATCACGGCAGGCGCGCTTTCTCTCGCTATAGCGGCGGGAAGCACTCAGTCGCTTCAATTCAGTCCGAGCAAGTCGACCACTGCCACGATCAGTGTTTCGGTCTCCACATCACAGGTACGCACCGGAATTGTGACGAATTCGTAAGATGGATCACATAGCTAGCTTGCGCACACGGAGTACAGCAGGGGCTCAAGGCAGATTCCCAGTTGAAAAACTGACATCGTCTTCATTAGCATCAATCGAGTCTCTAGACTTCAGCTATGGAATCTCTCATGTCACTCTCTTTCGAGAACGATTCCCATCCGTGAATCAATCTATGATTTTGCTAGTCGAGGACGATCAAGAAATTCGCTCGCAGCATGTCCTGACATTGGCCAGCGCTGGCTACCGAACCATGGAGGCGAGTAGCGGCGAAGAGGCGATCGGTCTCTTTCATTCTCACGTGCCAGATCTTGTTCTTTTGGATATCGGTCTTGGCGGAAAAGGGATGGATGGGCTTGAGGTATGTCGACGGATTCGACGAGTAAGTGATTCTCCAGTTATTTTCTTAACTCGTCGCTCTGACGAAGTGGATGAGTTGATGGGATTGACCGTTGGAGCTGATGATTATTTGATTAAGCCGATTTCGAAACGTTTGTTGGTGGCACGTGTGGCAGCAGTGCTGCGTCGAAGTGGAGTCGGACGAGAGAGCGCTGAGGCCACCGTCTTGGGAACCCCAGATCTCATGATTGATTTAGATTCACGTTCGGTATCGGTCAATCGGATTGTCATCGCTCTCACTCGTACACAATTTGATCTATTGGCTGCCCTAGCCGAGCACCCATCTCGTGTTTTGTCCAGAGAGCAGTTAGTTAGCAGGGTTTGGGGCGAATGGTACGGCGCCGATCACCATCTGGATGTTCATCTTTCAAGATTAAGAAAAAAGATCTCGGCTGCCGGTGGCCCTCGAGTTGCGCATGCAGTTCGCGGAGTGGGTTTCAGACTCAGCGCATAATCTGCCTGTAGCATTTCACAATGAGTGAGAGTCCAGTCCGATCCGAAATTCTTGACACTGGAAATCCAAAGATTAAATCGGCTCGGATTCTTATTAATTCGCCGGCAAAGGAGATATTCGATTTCCTAGCAAATCCGCATCGACATAAGGATTTTGACGGGACGAAGACAATTCAGGAAAATATCAGTGGGCCTGATCGGTTGGAACTTGGATCAAAATTCGGTATGCAGATGAGACTGGGGATCAATTACAAAATTCACAACACAGTGGTTGAATTTGAAGAGAATCGTAAAATCGCCTGGCGACATTTTGGGAGATGGCGTTGGATATACGAGCTAAAACCCATCAGTCCAACTCAGACCGAAGTTACGGAAACCTTTGACGGTACGACTTCGATTTCCCAGCTTTGGCTGAAAGTCCGAAAGGCTTATCCGTGGACACAAATAGCGGTTGCTAAGAGTTTGGTTCGACTCAAGGCGCTAGTAGAAAGCGCGAATGGCTCGTAATATCGCGCAAATCCGGCGATTCCTTTGGCTTCTGGAGTCCTTAGATTTGAAGAACTCTTAACTATACTTTTGTATTGTTTCGGTAGGTGAGAACTTTCACGTAAGCACATAAGAAAAGAAATGAGGGCGCGGACTCATGGCAGAGATGCTCATCATTTGGGTTCTTGTACCTTTTACCCTTTTACTTGTTTGCTACGGTCTCGGATTACTGGTTGCCATGTCTGTCGGCAAGCCCATGAATGCAACCATAACAATTTCGTTGGGTTTTCTGGTTATAACAATTATTGGAAGTTTGTTGGTGTCGAGCACCAAGATTGCCCCGTACTCCGCACTGACTATTGGAATTCTGGGTTTTGGTTCATTTCTTTTTGCACTAATTATGAAGCGTGGTTTTTTCCGGATTGATTTTCTTTCAGGATTGGCGGGCTTGATAACGTATTTGGCATACGGACTTCCTTTAATTGCATATGGTTCTCCTAGCTGGGCTGGTTGGATAAAACTTGATGATCAAGCAACTTTTTTAGCGGTAACCGATCGCCTTATGAATGTTGGCCGAACCATCCCAGACCCAGTGCTGTCGACTTACCAACGAGTTATACAGACAATTTTTGATACCCATGCCGGGCACTTTAGTTATCCAGTCGGGTCATTTATGCCTTTGGGCGTCATGTCAAAGGTCACGGGGGTGGAATCAGCTTGGCTCTTTCAGCCCTATTTGGCCTTTTGCGCTGGATTGACGGCTGGACTTTTTGTTATAGTTTTAAGATCTTATTTAAAAAGTAGAAATGCCATATTTTCAATAAGCGTCATTTCGGTTCTTGCTTCTACTCTTTACTCCTACGCGATGTGGGGCGCCATCAAAGAATTAGTAATACTTGTGCCACTAACCACATTTGGATTAACGCTTTTTGCGGCACTTAGGTCAAAAACACCAGCGGTATATTACTTTTTGACTGGTATCTCGCTAGCGTCTTTATTTTATGTGGGCGGCAGCGCTTCACTGGGTTTCGTAGCTCCCATACTGTTTATTGCCGTACTACTAAAATTTCCTTCGAAAAATCGACGTCGGCTCAATGCCATATTCGTCATTGGAGCTCTCTGTGCCGTAGGTATTACCTACTACTTGCGCGCGGCGAACAATCCAATTGCAATGTTTCTAATACCGGTGCTTGGCGATCAAGGAAATATGGTGCGAGCCCTGCACCTTGGACAAATTATGGGAATTTGGCCGGCAGCAGACTTTCGAATGGAATCTCAGTACCCGCTCGCTACCTACATACTGATCACTTTAGCCTTATTGTTCTCGGCCTTTGGCGCCTATTTTTCGATTCGTCGACGTCTTTGGATCATTCCAACTCTCCTCGGGACTGTTCTGGCGGTAACGTTGAACGCGCATTTTTGGGGAGGGATTTGGCTTTCAGGTAAGGCGACTGCGATTGCTTCACCTTTTTTTCTTCTAGCGGCAGGAGTTGGATTTCACGCAGCATGGGATGAAATCCGTTTTTCTCGCAACCGGTACCTAACGCGGTTCAAAACACATTATGGAATTGCTGCGCTCGCTCTCGTCGTCGGAATCTCGGTGGTTGGATCGGATCTAATTACTTACAAGAACGTATGGCTTGCTCCGAATTCACAAATGAAGGATTTGCAGAAGATAGGAAAGCTTTTTGCAGGTCAGGGTCCGACTTTGATGACGGAGTATTCTGTATTTGGATCCCGATACTTCTTGAGGAAATCGGACGCGGAAGCTGCCAGCGAACTAAGGGTTCATGTAATTCCCACTAGAGATGGACAGCAGGTGCCGAAAGGCTTTGCCGCGGATATTGATCTTTTTGATGGTGCGACGATTGACTATTTCAATTTACTTGTACTTAGAAAGTCCCCTAATTCAAGTCGACCACCACTCAATTATTCGTTGGCATACTCGGGGAATAATTATGAAGTATGGAAAAAATCCAACACAAAGTTAACCGTAAAAGCGATGTTACCGCTGGGCGACACATTCAGCTCGGGAGCGACTCCAAATTGCGACACGGTGGAAAAATTTCTTGCTAGTCGAACTCCTGGAGATCGGATTTATAAAGTCGTTCGAAGCCCCGATTACGTTGTTGACTTTTCCGTAGGAGACTTGCCTGTCAATTGGGTGCCAGTGCTTCCAAACACAGGCGCCGTCGATCGAGTAGGGAGTGGAAGTTTTTCAAGAAGTTTGACGATAAATGCATCTGGTGATTATGGAATCTATCTAGCAGGTAGCCATCCTGGACGAGTTGAAGTGCAGGTTGACGGCGTACGCGTTTATTCCGGAAGTATGATTTTTGAGGGAAATCCCTTTTTGACGAATCCACTCGGAAAACTACGACTGGATGCTGGAATTCACACCGTTACGGTTAGCTATTCTTCACCGCTGTTGGCGCCTGGTGCAGATAGCAGCTCGCGCTTTGGGCCAATTTATTTTTCGACGCAGGTAGCAGGGGACGCAAAAGTTCAGGCTGTGAAAGCAGCGGAAATTCCCAATTTGTGTCAGGAAAATCTAGATTGGATCGCGATAGCCCGATAGTTCGGTGAGTGGCATCCGTGTTTGGTGACTATTCTTATGAGCAGGAAAGAAGGTTCTCTGGGTGCTGATTGCGATTCTCAAAGATTATTTAAAGCCGTATAAACGATCAGTTATTTTTGTACTGGTCCTTCTACTTGTTCAATCTATCGCCAACCTCTACCTGCCGACTTTGAACGCAGACCTAATCAATAACGGAGTCGCCAAAGGGGATATTTCATACATCTGGAGAATTGGCGCCATCATGCTCGGCTCCTCTGTACTGGTCATGGGATCCTCCGTTCTCTTGGTGTATTTAAGTTCAAAAGTATCAATGGCATTCGGGAGAGATTTGAGGCGTGGTGTATTTACCGCCGTGGAAAGCTTTTCTGCCCGTGAACTCAATCAATTTGGTGCGCCATCTCTTATTACCCGAAATACCAACGATGTACAACAAGTTCAGATGGTTCTATTCATGGGGCTGACGATGATGCTGGGTGCTCCCATAACTGGGATTGGCGCGCTCATCCTTGCAATCAAAACAAATGTAAAGCTTTCGGGACTTTTACTCGTGGCGGTGCCCATAATGACCATTCTCATTTGGAGTCTCCTTCGTCGCATCGTTCCACTCTTCAAAGTAATGCAAGTAAAGATTGACCGCATCAACTTAGTTTTGCGGGAGCAGATCTCTGGCGTGCGCGTTATTAGGGCGTTTGTACGAACGGCCCAAGAGGAGAAGAGATTCGCCGAGGCAAGCTCCGAGCTAATGGCTACGAGCTTGAGTGTGACACGCACTTTCGCGATCATGTTTCCGTCGCTGATGTTGATTCTCAATCTTTCTAGCGTTGCTGTCATTTGGTTTGGTGGAAAATTAGTTGATACAGGGCAAATGCCGATTGGTAATCTCACAGCATTCCTGACTTACATTATGCAAATACTTTCAAGCGTCATGATGGCGGTCATGATGTCTCTTATGATTCCCCGTGCCTCGGCAAGCGCTGATCGAATACAGGAAGTATTAACAATCCCATCCTCGGTGATTGAGACGGTTTCGCCACAAACTCCACAGGAATCTTTGGGAAGACTCGAATTCAGGAATGTGGAGTTCCGTTATCCAGGCGCAGAACATCCAGTTTTGTCGGGAGTTTCTTTCGAAGCTGAGCCTGGAAAGGTGACTGCGATTGTAGGCAGTACGGGAAGTGGCAAGAGCACTCTTCTCAATTTAATCCCACGATTTATCGACGTGACCTCTGGCAGCGTTCTTCTCGACGGAGTTGACGTTCGTGAACAGGCTCTCGAAAGTGTGTGGAAGCAAATGGGATGGGTGCCACAGCGATCGTTCCTATTTGGTGGAACAGTTGGAGAGAACTTACGTTACGGGGATCCAAATGCGACAGATGAACAATTGTGGGAATCCCTCGCGGTGGCACAGGCAACAGATTTCGTTCAAGAACTTCCTGAGCAATTGGAAGCTCCAGTTTCACAGGGAGGTACGAATTTTTCTGGAGGTCAGCGGCAACGACTTTCAATTGCGAGAGCGATAGTTCGAAACCCAAAGATTTACATTCTTGACGATAGTTTCTCGGCGCTTGATTTTGCAACCGATGCTCGGCTGCGTGCAGCACTTAGTGAAAGAACGCAGGCAGCGACTGTTCTTATCGTGGCGCAAAGGGTGAGCACAATATTGAGCGCCGATCAGATTGTCGTTCTCAATCAAGGTCGAGTTGTCGGGAAAGGAACGCATAACGAACTGATGGGAACATGCGTTACCTATAAAGAAATCGTTCTTTCACAACTGAGTCCTGAGGAAGCAGCATGAGCACGCAATCGCATTCGGCGACTCCGGCTCGAAGCGCTGGACCTCGTGGACCGATGGCGGGAATGTTTGGGCCGCCTCCAGCAAAATCGAAAGATTTCAAAGGTTCCCTCAAACGTTTGCTCAATGAAGTGGGGGAGGAAAGAAAGACTTTAGTTCTGGTTCTATCTCTCATTTCCTCAAGCGTCATTGTCGGCGCGTTCGGACCAAAGATTCTCGGTAGAGCTACGAATAATGTTTTTTATGGGTTTTTAGGAAAGCGACTCCCAGCCGATTTATCCAAAGCCCAAGCCGTTGCTGAACTTAAGGCAAAGGGTCAAGAACAAATGGCTGCAATGCTGCAAAAAAGTTCCGTTGTGCCAGGTCAGGGGATTGATTTTTCTGCGGTTTCGCGACTCCTTTTACTGGCGATTGTTCTTTACGCGATTTCCTCTCTGTTTATGTGGGTACAGGGCTACCTCATGGCTGGAGTCACTCAACGAACAGTATTTCGCTTGAGACGAAGCGCGGAAGAAAAAATTGGACGGCTGCCACTTAGTTATTTCGATACGCAATCTCGCGGCGATCTCTTGAGTCGAGTAACAAATGACATCGACAATATCTCGAACTCGCTGCAACAGGGCTTGTCTCAGATTCTTAACTCACTTCTCACGATCATCTCGGTCTTGGTGATGATGGTATGGATCAGCCCAGTTCTTGCCCTTGTCTCTCTCATCGCAATTCCCTTGAGCGCTTTCTTCTCGGTACGAATAGCAAAACGTTCCCAACGAGAATTCATTGCTCAATGGGATTGGACTGGAAAACTCAATGGCCATGTTGAAGAAATGCATACAGGTCATTCCCTAATTAAAGTCTTTGGTCGGCGCGACCGAGCAATCAAAGATTTTGGAACTCTCAACGACAAACTTTATGAGTCAAGCTTTCGAGCTCAATTCATATCTGGACTCATTCAACCCACCACAGCGCTCATTTCAAACCTAATCTATGTTGCTATAGCGGTATTGGGTGGATATCGAGTTGCGACCGGCACAATGACATTAGGAGATGTGCAGGCTTTCATTCAATATTCAAGACAATTCGGAATGCCCCTTGCACAGATTGCAGGACTGATGAATACAGTTCAGTCAGGCGTTGCTTCTGCTGAAAGACTATTTCAACTTCTCGATGCCCAAGAAGAGCAACCTGATACTAAAGATGCAGTTCAACTTGGTCGAGCACGCGGAGAGATTGCCTTTGAAAATGTATCTTTTCGGTACACGCCAGATCAACCTCTTATTGATGAGTTCTCACTAAAGGTTGGGTCTGGTCAAACTATTGCGATCGTGGGCCCAACCGGTGCTGGAAAAACAACCCTGGTAAATCTGATCATGCGCTTTTATGAAATAAATTCAGGTCGGATAACCCTCGACGGAGTAGATATTCGAGAATTCACTAGAGATGATCTCCGTAAGCAGTTCGGTATGGTGTTACAAGATACGTGGCTCTTTAGTGGATCCATGTCAGAAAATATTGCTTTCGGTAAACTTGATGCGACACCGGAACACGTTGTGGAAGCCGCAAAGGCTGCGAATATCGACCACTTCCTTCGCTCACTACCAAACGGCTATGACTCTCAGCTCACCGATGACAATTCGACTGTTTCCAATGGTGAGCGTCAGCTTCTAACGATTGCACGTGCATTTATTGCCGATCCAGCGATTCTCATTCTCGATGAGGCAACCAGCTCTGTAGATACGCGTACTGAAGTTTTGGTTCAGGCCGCCATGGCTAAATTGCGAGCCGGCCGAACTAGTTTCGTTATTGCGCATAGGCTTTCAACTATTAGAGGAGCAGATTCTATTCTTGTTATGGAAAAGGGTCGGTTGGTCGAGCAAGGTACACATGACGAATTGATGGCTAAGAAGGGCCACTATTTTGATCTTTATGCCAGCCAATTTACGCAAGCGCTTGATTAATAGCGGCGGTATGTGCAGGCGATGAGCCACAGCACGACCCCAGGATATTTACGCCGATCTTTTTCATTTCCTTTGCAAAATCAGCCATCTCCGCTGGCGTACCCTGGTACACAAATTCATCACCAACAAGCACTGGCAATCCGGCATTTGACTGAGCGATGATGAATACGCCCTCAGGACGGGCCTCTACCAATTGAGCGGCAATCACTCTCATTTCATCCATCCCGCGACCACAGTTGGCTCCGATAATTCTGACTCCCAATTGTGAAAGGGCTTGAACGGCTTGGGCCGGTTTTACACCCATCATGGTGCGCATATTCGTATCAAAACTTAAAGTAGCGATGATCGGCATATCCTCGGCAATACTTTGAACCGCTCTGACTGCTGCTTCAACTTCGCCAAGGTCACTCATTGTTTCAATAAGGATTGCGTCGACCCCACCGGCAACCAAAGCACCGATCTGTTCTGCAAATAGTTCTTTGGCGCTCTCGGGAGTCATCGTCCCCATCGGTTCCATCAGATCACCTGATGGACCAACATCACCCATAACGAAAGTCCCGGGATGGCGATCCGCCACCTTTCGGGCAATCTGAGCGCCCGCCTTATTAAGTTCAAAAAGACGTGACTCCAATCCATGCATCGCCAAACGACCGTGTGTTCCGCCGAAAGTGTTCGTTGTAATGAGTCGAGCGCCCGCGGACGCATATTCCTCTAGGACGGCTTCAATCTCTTCGGGGCGTTCAACATTCCAAAGCTCGGGTGCTCCACCATCGGTGAGCCCGCGAGATTGCAACATCGTTCCCATCGCTCCATCGGAGACGAGAGTTGATTTTTCTAAAGCGTCGTAGATTGACAATGCATCCCCTTAATTGGAAAGCGCGGAACTAATTTGAAAGAATATATCTTCCTGCTTGACGCATTGCGAAAGCGATTTCTTCAGCGCTGAACTCTCGCGCCCCGTGAGTTGCAATAGAACTTAACGCATCAGGATGGACTTCTATGGACACACTTTCCATACCTGAAATATCCATCAAGTTTTTCGTGACGGATTGTGCGCAATGATCACACGTCAATCCTGTTGCTTGCCAACTCTGATCCATCATTCTTCTCACTTTCATCTTGAAATGTCTGCCTAGGATACCCGTAGTTTGGGAAGGGCTTTAATTGGCAACTACTCGAAAGGTTTCAAGGGAAGGGTCGCTTGCGTAGGCAATTCGGACGCCTTCTCGAAGTGCGCTCTGGAGTCCTTCAATAATCTGATCCGTGATGACTTCACCTGGTGCTAACACGGCTACTCCAGGTGGATATGGTGCAACGAGGTCTGAACTAAAGCGGCCAATTGCCTGATCTGCTTTCACAATTTCACTTGAAGCAAAATAGGCATCTCGCATGGATATGCCTTTGGTCGGAGTAATGGACCAACTCAACGCAGTCCCACTTTGACGAGGGGGGCCAATATGCTTTTTTAGAACTGGGATAATCACGTCAATGAGCGATTCGAAAGTTTCGTTATCATCGGCAAGAGTGGCTAGGAAGACCACAGTATCTCTGTCCGCCATTTCTACCCGAACTCCTGCTTGGATGAGGTCCCTTTCTATACTTATTCCATCAGCTCCCAGCGCATTGGCTCGCAAGACCAATTTGGTCGGGTCGAATCGGTTCAATGCAAAATCGGCAGGGTCGAGCAAAACTTTTTCCCCATATTCGGCAACAAGTCTCCTGCGAAATTCCGATACGTTTGTGAGTAAATTCTCCAAAAGTTCCCTGCCGCGAGTTTGTAAAAGCGCTCGTACTCCATCTATCGAAGCGAGTGGTGCACCAGCCGGAGAAGTCGTGTGAGTAGATTCGAAGCCTTGTTCGAGTTTGGCGGTATCTAAGAATGCAGAGTTTGATGCTGCGATGGCTGAGGCGCTGTATCCCGGCAGCGCTTTATGAACGCTGGTGACGAACGCGTCTGCTCCTATCTGGAGTGGATGGGCCGGCATCGCTTCGTGAAATCCAAAATGTCCTCCCCATGCGGCATCTATGACAACAGGAATCTTGTGTTCATGCGCAAGGGCGATCAAAGGCGGTAGATCTGAGATTGTCCC
>Ga0194061_1001221_pt1 | contig 15315 bp, 11 predicted proteins | sample SepL2221m_MetaG_FD_163423 | JGI IMG/M metagenome (GOLD analysis project Ga0194061, IMG submission 163423) | Anoxic zone freshwater microbial communities from boreal shield lake in IISD Experimental Lakes Area, Ontario, Canada - Sep2016-L224-21m | ecosystem: Environmental > Aquatic > Freshwater >...
ATTGCATCGGCAGCGATCGCCCCATCAGGTGAGGCGATTGCGATCGCACAAACAAATTGCGCTTCACGATTAGCTTGATTATGCAGTTCGTAGGAGTCTAATTCTTGCAAAACTCGATTAATGCGATCGCTATCTGTGTCTGCATATCGTGCTGATAACACCCCAGGAGCGCCATTGAGTGCGACGACTTCGAGTCCAGAGTCATCAGCAATCGCCCATTCGTTAGTGGCGATCGCGACTTGAGAAGCCTTAAGATGGGCATTTTCAATAAAGGTCACACCTGTCTCTTCGACATCAATACTGTCTGGTTTTGCAACAAGTTCGACACCTAAATCCGCTAAATAATTCCTAAACTCTTTGATCTTGCCAGCATTGCCGCTAGCAATCACTAACCTTTGTAGTTGCATCGATATATCAGCCATTTTTTATATTGATTCTATTGTCAAGGAAGATAAAAACCAAAATAGAATTACGGTGCTTTGCGCCGTGATTCTATTTCGGGTTTTTATTTAAATTATTGCTTTAAGCCGAGAAAAAAGTCAGATTGAAAGCGATCGCTAGTTTCGGAATAGACAAACACAGCACCACCTAATTTATCAATCTGTTTTTTAATTGGTTCGGGTAACTCTGGGTTTGCCTTAGGACTATCATTCGGACTATCAGCAGTATCAAAGTTAGGCATGAACTCTGACAAGAAGAATTTAGCTCCTAACTTAGCAAGTACATTGACATTCAGATAAAAATAGCCAAAATTTGGTTGTGGCATATCCGCGATCGCCTCGCGAAACATCTCTGACTGCGCTAGGGATGGCTTAGCTGTAGGCACAAAAGCCGTAGCTGTAGCTGCTCCCAATGTGACCATTAACGTCTGGCGATCGCGCCAGCCATAGGCAAAAAAGCTTTCGGTTTTACCAGCTTCTCGCACATCAGGAAACTCAAAGCTAGTTAGCGATACATTCCCAACTTGACGCTTTTTGACTGCGAGAACATTTTCGCCCAAATTAGCGAGATAGTTAGTTAATTTAGCAAGCGTAGCATTTGCTGCATCAGGTTTTGATGTACGAATTAAGGCTCCTAATGTTAGGTCGAAACCACGCTCTCTAAAAGGAGAGCGATCACTAGGAAACGCAACAAATGCATATTCGCCATCCATCCACGAAATTACATCCTTCTCAATATCAAGATCTAGTCCCACACCAACTATCAAAGGTTTAATCATTCTCAAACCTTCGACAAAAATTTTGTAAGTCGAAACCACTTTTGACTCTTCTACCAGCCATTGCCACTGACGATTGAGATTGCGACTGGTAATTGAACCATAAATGTTGGATGGTAAATACGAGAGCAGGCGATCGCGTGTTTCTTGATCTTTAGGTAAAGGTGATCGCTCTTCCGTGAAATAACTATTACTTTGACTTCTAATTCCTTGCGGTGTAAGCCATGTAAATAGATCAAAGCTGTTATATTGGCTCAAAGTGTATTTCAAGCTTTGGATATATTCGGCACGGCTAAAGCCAGGAATTTCTGACGTTTCGGGCAGATCGGCTGCAAAAAATTCTGCGAGTTGACCAATCCCTTTAAAATCACCATAACCCGCTAGCAATGAGCGATTCCATAGTGGATTATTGAGAGATCGCAACAAGAGCGGTTGATCGGCTAAAGATGGTAACGGCGGTTGCGAATTTGAATTAGAAACAGATAGATCGATCATCTTCTGGATCGCTTGGCGATCGGAAGCAATTACGGCATAGCCACTCGGCAACTTAGCAATCGCCAAACGCTTAAATCCGAAATTGGGTAAATTTGGTTCAGTGGTCTCGGTCGGAGGTACTTCTTCAGCAGGAGCCTCAGCGTTTGGTTTCGCGTTTGGCTTCAACAGTGGTTTATAGTTTATCGGTGGTGGCTCTTTTGCCTCAGTTGATGGCATCTCGCCACAATTAGGTTGATGATTCGGTTTGGCAGGTTTCGCTTGTTTGAGCAGTGACAGCGATGACTCGGAGTTACACAAATTTAGTTTATTGATAGATGCTTGTTTGGGTTCGCTACCGTCAGTTTGTAACTGCCATTCTAAAATTTTCACCCCCTGATATAGTGTTTCCGTCGGTTTAACTGGAGACATTTCGGGTAGTTTTTTAGCGAAAATTTCAAATTGTTTGTCATCGCTAATTGGAGCTAAAGCCGCAAACGTGACTCCTTCTTGGGGATTGGGATTTACCAAAAAAGCGATCGCCACTTCTGTCCCTAACCAAAGTTGAGTCCCCTTGACGATCGCATATTGAGATGAACTTAAAAAGCTGAGTAGCTTATTAATTGCCAATAGTGGACTGGATTCATTTAGTGACGATGTTGATGCAATTTGCCAAGAACGCGGATCGATATCGACAACCAAAAATCCGATCGCATCAGGGGGAATTTGTCTTGCAATGTTAAGCGAACGTTGGGCGAGGGAATAAGCTACATTAGCGCTAGTTTTAGTCTGACTAACCGTCGGATTATTTATCGTGTTGCTCGTATTATTTGTCGCAATATTTGCCGCATTAGGATTTGCGATCGCTGGCAAGGTTACAGTCCCAGTACTAATCGCCAAAAGCGCAGCTAACAAACTTCTCATTAAAAATCTCCTTAATTTGCCTACAGCCCAGAATTATCGACTAAACCCGCCCCTACAATATATAGTCTGGGAGGGTTCCACGTAACATCAGTTACTACGGTAAATCGCAGCTAGCTATTTTTGCTAAAAGCGTAGCGTACTGAGATTGAAGCTGTTTTGCCTTACTATCTTTAGACTGATGCCACGCCGCTAAACAAAGTGGTGTTGGGAAATGTCCGTCAGGTGCGGGTTCACTCTGTTCCGCATTCGCGGTAATCCAAGTACCATTTTGTCGCCAACCGACACGATCGCTAAAAGACTGCCAGCCTTTCACCGCCTTATCTGCCTCGATCACGGCTCCAAATATTATACTGACTTCATCAGCAGAGGTCATGCTCATGGCATTAGCCTCAGATTTAGCGGCTTCCATCTTATTTATATAATCAGAGGGAAGTAGTTGCGACAACTGTGGTGAAACTTTAATTTCACGAGCTTTTTGGGCAAGAACCTGCTCTTGAGACTGTTTGATCTCCTTAATCAAAACTGGCGCTAGGGCGCGAAATGGATTATTAGGATTACCAACAGCCGCGCTCACAGATTGAATCATTAGCGACCATTGCTCCAGACCAAAGCGATCGCCAATCTCCTGTAATTGAGTGCAAATACCTTCGAGATTTTGACGGCTACGGGGGCTATCAGGCTGTTTAAACAGTTCCAACATATTTCGTAAGCGCTGAGGCACTTCCGATTGAAAGATACTTAGAAGTTCCTTTGTATCATTCTTGGTAGCAGTCTTTGCTTCAGATTTAACGGACACTCTAGAAGTACTAGCGATCGCGGTGTTTGATTCCTTACCCGAAATTAAATTTTGCAGATGCGTCTTGAGATTGGCAAAAATTTGATCGGAGCCAGACATAATTACATCCACCGCATCTTTTGTGAGTCCGTAGGGACTTTGAAGAAGCTCCACTAATTCTTGCAACTTATCAAAAGCTTGCAGAAAAAGGGTCTGTAAATGTTGATCGACTTTGAGTGTGCTATTTTCACGCATAATCTTGAAATAGTCTTCAAAATTGTGCGAAACATGTTGAATACTACTAAATCCCAACATAGCAGCACCGCCCTTAATTGAATGCGCGGCTCGAAATATTTCATTAACTGCTTCTGTATCAGACATCAGTGTTTGCAAATTTAGCAGCCCCGATTCAATGGTTTGCAGATGCTCCTTTGCCTCTTCAATAAAATATCCCGTAATTTGCTTTTGCTTATCCTGATCCATGATGTTAACCCCTTATAGTTTTATATCTGTGAATACCAAGTAAATACCAAGGTAAATACCAAGATGAATGTTCAGTTAAAATCAATTAAGACTCAACCGAGAATGGATGACATATAGATTTGATTTTGAGCGCTAAATCCATAACGACCTTGGCTATATTGCTTCCACAGCCCATCAATGGTCTTCAAATCATCACAACTTATTTGTTTAATGTCCTCGGTAGATAGGACGGAACCAGTATTTTTACGCGCCGCCTGACACATTACATTCCATGTTTCTTGATTGGCTTCTTGCCATTTACTATTAGATAACAAAGCGCGTAGTCTGGTGTAGTCAACCCCCGTAACCGATACGAGTCCTTGCTCAGAAATATCAGACTTAGTGGCTGTTATTGATGTATTTTGGCGGCGAAACCGTAATGTCATTGTCCCGTGGCTCTGTCCATCACCCAAAAGAATTGCTTCGCCTGACTCTGTGAGTTTAATCGCGACTTCAACTTCGTCCAAAAAAAGTCCATTATTGGGGCTTTGGATGCTTTCTGTCGCTAACTGCTGCACCAATCCAGTAAGTTGTTGAATGCTATCTTTGATTTTGGTGGTGTTAATTGATTTAACCGAGGTAATATTTGCGCGATCGCCATTAGCCGCAAATTCAATTAGTATTTCTTCGTTGTTCATGACATCCTTAGATTTGGGGATTTATGGGACTAATTACTCAACTGAGTAGCTGGGCATAATTAAAAAACAGATCTAAAGGCTGTAGCCCATTCGCGACAAACGCTACAGCTTTGGGGACTTTAGGAAGATACGGTCTCAATAAGATGAATATCTAATTCCTTGTTTAAATTATTGTTGGGATTAGTTTTCAAATTATTATCTAATTTATTGTCTTTATCACCAGCATTATTGCTAGAACTGTTTTTGTCCGAAGTGTTGCTAGAGTTTTTATTTTGGTAATTGTCTTCTTTATGATGACCATTACCATTGTCGTTATTAGTAGTTATGGCTACAGCGTTCGCCGTGATTGTGGGAATATTAGCAGGAATATTTTGAGGAATATTAGAGCCAACATTTGCGGCAACATTTGCGCTAATGGCTGCTGTTGCTTTAATCGCTGTCATTCTAGCAGCGATCGCCCGTTTTGTTAGCGCCGTATTATAAGCCGTGGTGATCGCAAGGCGATCAACCATGCCGATTACTCGCTTAGGTTGGTTGCGATCGACTACAGGCATCTGACGCAAATCCCTAGTTGCCATGCGTTTGAGCGCTTCAGCTAGGGACTCATCGGCAAAGGTACATAGTACTTGACTTGTGCAAATATTTTCTACAGTTAGTTCTTCGATGGGGCGATCGCCTGCGGGTGCGGATAACAATCGTTTAATATCTTGGGTGGTCAGAATTCCTTGTAAATGATTGATATCATCTAATACCAAGGCGCTGTGATGAAAGCCACTGGTAATAAATTGAGCAGCTTGGAGCAAGGGCATTGAGTACTTGATCGAAGCAGGATTTAGGGTCATTACCTCCGCAATTCTGATTTTTTCAAGAACCTCAATGTCGGCAGGCAAATTTGACAACTGCACGATCATCTGATTCACGGGTTTCGAGGTATCGATTTGATCAAGTACCCATGCACAAAGCCCAACAGCCGCCATTAATGGCAAGACAATGCGATAATCGCGGGTCATTTCAAACAGTAACAAAACTGATGTCAATGGGGCGCGAACGGTTCCCGCCAAAACAGCCGCCATCCCCACTAGCGCATAGGCAGGAGATGCGGCGATCGGAATCGTAGCAGGTAAAAAACTGGCGATCGCCTGTCCATATAAACTACCAAGTACGGCTCCCAAAAAAATTGATGGCGCGAAAATCCCGCCCACAAAGCCGCTAGCGGAACTAATTGCGGTTAATAAAAGCTTAATTATTAATAAAATTGTCAAAAGCGGAATAGTAAATGGCGCATCTTGCAAGATCGATTCCACCGTTTCATAGCCAATACCGATCGCTTCAGGAAATTCCAAGGCAATCAGCCCTACACACAGCCCCCCAATGAGCAGTTTGATCGGCATCGGTAGCTTTTGCATAAATGGGGCGATCGCCCATTCCCCTGCAAAAAATCTTTTGGCTTGTTTGATGGCGCGGGTAAATAACAGCGCTACAACACTAGCTAGAACCCCTAAACCTAGATATAGAGGTAATTCCCAATAACTACGCACCTCATAAACAGGCAAACTAAAGGCGGGGCGCTCACCTAAGCTAATTTGTGAAACTAATGCTGAAATCACGGAGGCGATGACGACTACGCTGACATCTGAGTTCGGGCTAGATTTATCAGTACGATAGGAATCACGCAGCAATACCTCAAGGGCAAAAAACACGCCTGAGATTGGCGCATTAAAACCTGCGGCTAAACCCGCCGCCCCCCCTGCACCAATTAACAGGCGGATTCGTTCGCTCGAAAATTGCATCATCTGCCCTAATGTTGAGCCAATGTTACTGCCCAACTCAACGCTCGGACCTTCTGGACCGAGAGAAGCACCTGCACCGAGAGAAAGCGCCGCCGCGATCGTTTTCAGTGGAATATGTGCATAGGGGATCTGACCGACATCGCGAGATGCGGCTGATTTTCCTGATGTTAGGGATTCAACTTGATCGAGTTTGAGGCGAACGAGACTAACCACGATCGCCCCCAGCATCGGTATCAGCACAATCATCCAAGGAAATTTTTGGCTGATTACGACAGCGAGATCGTGCCAATAGATTTCTTGGGTGAGCAAAATCAGCTTGCGAAAAAGTGTTACCCCAGTACCACTAATTAGCCCGACCGCGATCGCCGAAACGAGCATAACCGTCTCCGCAGATGGCTGAAGACGGTTTAAGACAGTCACCAGTAAGCGGGAAAGCGACATGGTGGAGACTCGAAGGAATTAAGTAAAGAGTTTGGGCAAACGAGCTTATTCTACAGTTTCTAGGTTGTCTTCTTCAAAGTTTTCCGCCTCAGCTTCTAATTCTGGAGCAGATAATTTGCGATCACCTTCAGGTGTAACAACCGCTACTAAATCAATTTGTTGACGATAGTAATCGACACCCTTTACCTGTACCTCAACGCGATCGCCCAAGGAATATTGACGACCACTGCGACGACCGACCAAAAGTGTCGAAGCCCTAGCCCGCCCCTTACCATTAATCAATGGGAACTCATACCAGTCGTCTTTCAATGAACTGACATGAACCAGCCCTTCTACCAATAGAGATTCGATTTCGACAAAAAATCCATAGGACTGGACACTGGTAATTATCCCATAGAAATTTTCACCCGTATGCGATCGCATAAACTCGGCTTTACGAAGTCCATCGAGATCAGAAATTGATCGATGATATAGCGCATCCGCCTGATTAAGTTTTGGCAAAATTGCTTCCAAATCTTCAATCAGTTGCCGCTCGGTGTCGGGTGGCAAAACGCTCCAATTTACTTGTCCATGAGCGCTAGAACTACGGAGATTTATACCATCCTTGATTCTGATACTACGGCGATCGCGACCTTCTTCAAACACAGTGTGTAAAGTGCGCTGAATTAGTAAATCTGCGTAATGATTTTGAGGACATACACCGTGGGCATAGGGTTGATCAATTAGTCCCAATCCAAAATGCAGTGCAGGAGCCAAAATATGTTCGTTAGTTTTGAACATGGACAGTAGTAAATATTTCAAAATATCGCGACTAGCAGCCTGTTCAATCTGGTTTAATTGTTCCAAAATACGATGCAAATCCGTGATTTGAATCTGCTCAGGATTTTCGATCTGAGCCGCGATTCCCATGCTATCCAATAACTTTAACCAGTCATCTACCTTGCCCTGATCAGGAGCAATTTGGCGCAGATAAATCGTGGGAATTGCTAATGACTGTAAATGAGAAGCGATCGCTCTATTTGCTAAAATCATTGCTTCCGTAACCTTGCCAGCGATCGGCAAAGTAAATGGAACTACGGTTAAACCGCGCACACCTTCATCGGCTTCTTGTGAAGGCGCTTGAGGTAATACAATCCTGATGGCATTGGAACATTCCTGTAAAAGCGTGCCGACCTTCGCAATCAAATGTACCAATTCTTCAACTTCAGTGTCAATTTCTTGACTAGGAGCATCTTCGTCAACGGCAACTTTCCCATCCAAGATTTGTTGCGCTCTTTGGTAACTCAAATTAGCCTTTACCAAAATTGCCGAAGGCTGAATCTCAAAGGAAAGCATATTTCCTGCTTCATCCAATTTAATCAACACTGACATTGCCAGATATTCAGGCTGATTAAAGACATTCATTTCAGGCAACATTGGCAAAATCGTATCGCCTAGGAAAAATGACCGCAGACGCTTTTGCGCTTCTAGATCCAAGGGTGAACCACTCGTCACATAAGTAGCCACATCGGGAATATGAATTCCCAAGTCCCAACCTGTTTCCGACTGTGCGATGGAAATCGCGGCGGCATTACCGATTCTCACAGTCAGAGTTTTGCGTAAATCCAAACGATGTTTGAGATCTGCCTTTCTAACTCCCCTTGGCAAGCTTGCCGCAGCCGTCAAAGCCTTAGCACTGAATCGCCTTGGTAAATTATGCTTGCAGCAGACCAAATCAATATCGTTAGTTGATTCTGCATCATCGCCCAAAATTTGCAAAATTTGCCCAATCGGTAAGTGGTTGCCAAGAGAAAACCTCACCATTTCCAAATGCACCAGTTTACCTTCGGCAACACTGAGATCAGGATGTTCTTCGTCGGGTAAGAGTTCTACTTCAAACAATAGGCGATCATCAAGTGGGACAGCGCGATAACTATCATCCGTGAGTTTCACCGTCGATAACAAAGTTGGATTCGATCGCTCAAGGATCAAGCGCACTTCACCTTCAGGCGATCGCCGCCTCACGCCGTCCTTAGTTACGCGCACCAATACGCGATCGCCATTCCAAGCATTGCTTAAACGACTCTCGCGTACATATATATCTTCAGCATCTTCGACATCTTGGATCGCAAAGCAAAAACCTTTACTTGAACAGCGCAAGCGTCCTTCCACCAGCCCTTCTTCATGAATGCGGCGGTAGCGTCCCTTATCTTTCTCAAGTATGCCAATTTTTTCGAGAGCATCAAGGGCGACTTGGAGCCTGCGGACGCTCTTGTTGTCGTCACCAATTCCAAGTTTTTTTTCGATCGCTTTGGGTGTAACTAGCTTGTCATCAGAGAAATTGTCTAACAGTTGGGTAATCGAGAATTCCATGAGGCGAGGGTCGAACGATTGTTTAAGGTGTGCAAATTGGCGCGAACGTAAGGGAGAACAAAATGGCAGCCCAGAAAATAAACTACAAACTCAAACCATATCAAAGACAAACCAGAAGCAAAGCCTCAACATTCCATAGCGATGTTTTCTACAGGCAAGCAGGTTAAGCCCCTTGTTCTATGTTCTAAACGTTGGTTAGCCTATATGAAAATCGCTACACAATCGCAGTAAAGAGTATTCCCAACAGAAACTTTGATGATCTCTTACCGCGAGGCTGGCTCCAGCTTAGTCGTAATGTCTAGACCTGAGTTAGGTTAAGAATTTGCAGAGTTGGCTTGTACAAGTGTTCCCCATACTTTAACTATTTTAGCTTAATTACTGCTTCAAATATTTTTGTGCCGACAAAAATATCTACCGTAAGACATGTTTAAGCAAACTATAGGGCTGATGTGTCGGAAAGCACTTAACTTTTTGCTGCAATTGTTGATACATTTATCTAGGAATAGATGTACAATCGCTACATTGTGAGGAATATAAATTTATATGTCTAATTTTTCTAAGAAAAATTACAGCTTGGCAGTCTCTGTAGCTGTTGCTGCATCTGCACTTATTAGTGGTGCTGCAAATGCTCAAGCTTCTAAAGCATCTGAGACTGTTCGTGCTGCAAGTGCTGATACTCTTGTCCAGCAAGTTGAATTGCGTCCTAGTGCTGTTGCTCAAAACGTAACTTCAGTATCTCAACTCAGCGATGTGAAAGCCACCGATTGGGCTTTCACCGCATTACAGTCCTTGGTAGAGCGTTATGGTTGCATCGCTGGCTACCCTGATCGCACTTTCCGTGGCAAACAAGCAACTAGCCGTTATGAATTCGCTGCTGGTTTGAATGCTTGCTTAGACAAGATCAACGAAATTATCTCCGCAGGTTTGGCTGACAAGGTTGGCAAAGAAGACCTCGCAACATTACAAAAGCTTCAACAAGAGTTTTCTGCTGAACTAGCAACCCTTCGCGGTCGTGTAGATGCTCTCGATGCTAAGACCGCTAAGCTCGAAGCTCAACAGTTCTCTACCACCACCAAGCTACGCGGCGAAGCTGTGTTTGGTCTTGCGGCTGCTTCTGATGGTCTTGACGATACAGCAGTTGATAATGGTACTAGCACAAAAAACAACTTTACTGACAAAACTAATACCATTTTTAGTTACCGTGTTCGCCTCAATTTAGATACTAGTTTTACTGGTAAGGATTTATTGAGAACTCGCTTGCAAGCAAGCAATACTCCTAATCTAAATACAAATGGGCTGGCTTATCCAGCAGAATCAACAGGACTTGGCAGCGGTAGTGGAACCCGCCTATCGTTTGAAAGTGGTAGATCCGACAATAGTTTTGAAATTAACCGCTTGTACTACAAGTTTCCTGTTGGAGAGAGCATCACAGCTTATGTTGCACCAATCGGCGCTCCTGAAGATGTCATCAGCCCCCTTAACCCACTTGAAAGCGATAGCCAAGGCACAATCTCCCGCTTCGGTCGTTTCAACCCTTTGATTCGTGTTGCTTCTAGTGGCGGTGCTAGTGGATTGGCAGTTGCTGGTTTAAACTTCAAGTTCACCAACCAAGCTAACTTGGAATTGCTGTACAGTGCATCTAATGCGGCTTCGGCTACTGGTCAAGGTGGTTTAAGTGGTGGTGATACTAAACTTGCTGCTCAATTGGTTTATAAGCCTTCCGATTCTTTGACTCTTGGTGCTGGTTATGCCAACGCTTACACAGTTGGTAACAGTCTCGGATCTGGCTTAAATATTGACTCTATTGGTGGAACTTCAACTGCTAGGGCAGGTATTAGTGGAATCAAGAGCAATATTGTTGTTGGCAGCTTAGTTTGGGATATCACTAAGAAGTTTACCTTCAATACATGGGGTTCCTATGTTTTTGCTGATACCACTGGCGCAACTACTGCATCTACGACCTTTACTAGCTGGTTAGCAGCTTTGTCTGTAAAAGATGTATTTAGCGAAGGAGACCTTGCTGCTGTTTCTTTCGGTCAGCCTCTTTATAGAAACAGTTTCAGTGGTACTAGTATAACTGGAAGCCCTAATACTCCTTACCAACTCGAAGCTCTATATCGCTTCCGTGTTTCCAAGAATATCAGCATCACCCCTGGTGTATTCTTCGTGTTTAACCCAGGTAGCGACAGTGCTAACGGTACTGCAACTGTTGGTGTAATCCGTACCACATTCTCCTTCTAGGATTTAGTTGATTTCGATTACATTTAATATCTAAAAAAGCAGTGGCAATTCATGAATTACCACTGCTTTTTTTGTGAATTACAAAAAAAGCAGAGTCACGGATTATACGGATTAAATGATTGCAAGGATTTTAATTTAGATAAAGATGCACAAATTCCGAATTAAAAATTCCAAACTAAAAAATCTGTGTCATCCCTAAATCCGTATAATCCGCGATTCTGATTTTATGATTTAGGCGATCGTTTGCTCTTGGCGACTTGGTGTTTTTTGTAGACTCTACAGCAGATTTTTGTAATTTTTCAACTTGCTTGACAGTCAATCTCGTAAACTGAGCAACTAAATCGGCAGACATACCAGAACGCAACATTTTCAGAGCGATTTGCTGTCTCTCCTCAGCTTTACCTTCAGCCTTACCCTCAGCCTTACCTTCAGCCTTGCCCTCAGCTTTACCCTCAGCCCTGCCCTTGACTCTACCCTCAAGTAAAATATCTTGATAAATCACCGATTCTTTCATGACATCGCTCCTCAATAAATGTTGAATCACGTCCTTGTTTAATGCTAACCCAGAAATAATTGCAGTTGCCGCAGTGACATTATTTTTTACTTGATCATCTTCAATGTTGTCAATTATTTTTGCTGTTGCTCTCAAAGTTTCAATGGGATCATCAGTTTTACTTAAAACTGATAGAGGCAATAATCCTAGATAACTTTGTAAAATTTCAGTTGGTTGTTCCCACAAACGTATCACATTAAATTCGTGATTTAATTTCTGAGAACTAAAACTGGTTTGATAAACCAAAGGTGAACTACTCGGCTTTAAATAAATTACAATTTGGTGAATTTCTTTGTTGGGGTATTTGCCGTAAAGTCTTAGCCAATAATTTGCCATCCGATATGCCATTAGCTCATCGGCTCTAGTCTGGAATTCCAAGTGCAGAATATATTCTGCTGATTCTAGAAATATAACTGAGTCAGCGCGAATCGGTTCCAGAGACAGTTCCGATGGTTCCAGTTTAGTTAGGGGAGTTCGTTTACCCAACAACCAACTGGCAAAATCGGCTGGAAATGTCTCGGCCAAGAATTTACAGGTATTGTCATAACTTCTCATAGTTGCGATCGCGCAGCTTCTGCAACTTGGGGTACGGGATCATTAGCTAGCTTTTCTAAAGCAGATTTAGCTTCATCGCCACCGAGTTGACTGAGAGACTGCGAAACACGATGACGGATTTGCCAATCGGGATCTTCGGTTAGGGGTAACAACAGCGCGACAGCTTCAGGATTACCAAGATCGCCTAGAGAACCGATCGCCGCAATCTTGACTAATTCATTAGGGCTTTGTAAGGCTTGGGCGAGGAAATCAAAGCCTTGAGGATCGCCTAACTCACCGATCGCAGCCACGATGCTAAATTGAAACATCCAATCATTAGTGGATTCATAGGCAGTTTTTAGCAGTCCGAACGCTTGGGTAAGTTGCAGAGAACCCAGCGAGGCGGCGGCGGCGGCGCGGACATCTATTTCGGGATCAATATTGAGGCGATCGCTTAAAATTTCTAAAGACTTGGCTAAATCAACCGTGCCAACTGTGCCAATTTGGCTGACTGCATCATAACGAATACGCGCATAGGGATCGGCAGCGGCGATCGCAACCAGAGAAAATCTTTCAGACAAAGAAAGAGAGCGACTAGCATGGAGGGCTTTCATCCGCACAGCCATATCATCCGCAGCTAGTTGCTCTTTTAGAGAATCAAATATTTCACTCACAAGACAAATCTCGCAATTAATATGCTAACGTCTCTAGTGTCTCACGCAAGTAACTACGCACGAGATCATCAAGGACGCTTTCTTGCATTTGCGTATCTTTTGAGAAATTACCTTGCAGATCGCCATGGCGAGAGTGCTGCCATTTATCAAATCCTGAACTCGTAGCGATCGCTTGTTTGAGATCGCTCCAGACCTTGGGATCTTTTGCGGCTTCATGCAAAGGGAGCGCCAAATCGTTAATTGTTGAGGATAAGTTCATAGCTGTTTCCTAAGCTGATGTAAAAGTTATAGTAGCTTGCTAAAGGTACAGTGAGCTGAGAATAAACTAACTAAAGCATAGTATTTAATTAAACACGTTTATTCTATCACTTGAATATGAGGAGTCATAGATTTAAAATTAAATGTATATCTATAGATAGAAATCAATTATTTAAATTACGATGACCACTTCAAATCCACTTATTGATCCAGATATTGCATCGCAGACTACAGAATTAAGTCCAGCCTATGAGATACCAACTGTATTTTTGTTGGCTAGTATCCCCCTCATCTGGATTGAACCGATTGCTGCGGGTGTAGTTGCTATTTTTGGAATGTTCTTATTTTACCAAGCAGCCGCAATTCGTTTAGTATTTACCGCCACAGATTTAGAAGTTTATCGATGGCAAGAAAAGTTCCGTAATTTTCCCTATCAAGATTGGCAGGATTGGCAAGTTTTTTGGTTTGCTTTTCCAGTGTTGTTCTATTTTAAAGAAGTAAAAAGTATTCATTTCTTACCAATTTTATTTGATGTTCAAATGCTAAAAATTTGTTTGAAAAAATATATTCCTTTAAAAAAATCTTAACTTTGAGAAAAGACAAGGGGCTGAAGCCCCTTGTTACAGAATTTTTAGATCTTGCTGTGTTTTGTTCATGAATTATTTTCTGGGAATTGATTTTGGGACTTCAGGGGTGAGGGCGATCGCTATTGATGTAAATGGTGCGGTCGTGGCGATCGCTCGTGCTGACTACAACATTCGTGATTGTGAAAGCTGGGAGGTTACGCTTTATGAAATAATCGCTCGTTTGCCTATAGATGTTAGACAAAACACTCGAAAAATAGTCATTGATGGGACTTCGGCAACGGTTTTACTTTGCGATCGCCATGGCAAAGTAATCTCCTCACCAATGATTTATAGCGATACTTGTCAGCCTGAAATTTTAGAGAAAGTAAAGGCAATTGCGCCGCCGCAACATTTAGTTTGCAGTGCGACTTCGAGTTTTGCCAAATTGATTTCGCTGGTACAGACAGACAGATCAAAAGAAGAAACTTATTTATTGCATCAGGCGGATTGGCTAAGTTATTTACTTCATGGCAAATTAGGCGTGAGCGATTATCACAATGCGCTCAAGTTAGGTTACGATCCTGAACTTTTACGTTATCCCGAATGGTTAAGCGCTTGGGCTGAAAAAAATCCCCGATTAGTTTTGCCAGAAATATTTGCGCCCAGTACCTGCGTGGGAAATATTCAGGAGGCGATCGCCTCAAAATTAAATTTACCTCTAGATTGTGCGATCGCGGCGGGGACAACCGATAGTAATGCAGCTTTTTTCGCAGCCGTTGGTACAACTGAAATCGGTACGGCTGTTACTTCGCTCGGTTCGACCATGGTTCTAAAAATATTGAGCGATCGCCCCGTAAATAATTCGCAATATGGCATCTATAGTCATCGATTTGATCATCCCAATTTAGGCTGTTTATGGCTAGTTGGTGGTGCGTCTAATGTGGGCGGTGCGGTGTTGCGTCAATTTTTTAATGATCATGAGTTACAGGTACTTAGCGATCGCATTGATCCGAATATATCGAGTCTCCTTGATTATTATCCCTTACCAAAAATCGGCGATCGCTTTCCGATTAATGATCCCCATCTGCTCCCAAGATTAGAGCCACGTCCTGATAATCCCGTTGAATTCTTGCATGGTTTATTAGAAAGTATGGCGAGAATCGAGGCGCAGGGCTACAGGCTTTTGCAAGAATTGGGCGCTTCACCGATTCAAAAAATTTATACGGCGGGCGGTGGAGCCAAAAATCAGGTATGGACAAAAATCCGCGATCGCCATTTGCGAATTCCTATGCAAGATGCTATTCAAACTGAAGCGGCTTACGGGGCTGCATTATTAGCTAAAATATCCTCATGATTACAC
>Ga0194061_1001222_pt1 | contig 15311 bp, 12 predicted proteins | sample SepL2221m_MetaG_FD_163423 | JGI IMG/M metagenome (GOLD analysis project Ga0194061, IMG submission 163423) | Anoxic zone freshwater microbial communities from boreal shield lake in IISD Experimental Lakes Area, Ontario, Canada - Sep2016-L224-21m | ecosystem: Environmental > Aquatic > Freshwater >...
ATTGACGCCTGTACCGAGGCGGGTGGTGGTCGGGTGGTGATCCCCGCCGGGCGCAAGTTCCTGACCGGCACGATTCTGCTGCGGGATCATGTGGACCTGCATCTGGAGCCCGGCTCGTTGCTCCTGAGCTCTATTCAGAAGCACGAACTCAAGTGGCGTTTGATGATCGCCGCCGCCGATGCCAACAATATTGCCATTTCCGGGACGGGGACCATTGACGGCCGGGGGAGGGAATTCATGACCCGCGACGACCGTTATATTCTGCGGATGGATGCCTGGCGCCCGCGCATGATGGGGCTGTTTGGCTGCCGGAATGTGCGGATCGAAAACATCACCATGAAAGATTCCGCCAACTGGGGCCTGCATCTGACCGACAGCGACGATGTGGTGATCCGCGGGATCAGCATTCTCAACGATATCCGGCTGCCCAACTGTGATGGCATTGACCCGGACCGCTGCCGCAACGTGCGGATCAGCGATTGCCATATCGAAGCCGGCGATGACTGTATCGTGCTCAAGTCCATGCGGAGTTACGACGAAGGCGGGCCGGAGTTTGGCAAGTATTTCAACCGTGCGTGCGAGAATATCGTGGTGAATAACTGCACCATGATCTCGACATCCTGTGCGCTCAAGATCGGCACCGAAACGGTGGGCGATATCCGCAATGTGCTGTTCAACAACTGTGTGATCAAGAGCAGTTCACGCGGGCTGGGCGTGTTTCTGCGCGATACCGCCACGATTGAAAACATCGCTTTCAGCAATTGCTATGTGCAGACCCGTTTGTTCTACGAAGACTGGTGGGGCCGGGCGGAACCGATTTATGTCACCGCGTTCCACCGCCATAAGGACAGCCCCATCGGCAAGATGCGGAATATCAGCTTTACCAATATTGTCTGTGAAGGCGAGAACGGCGCGTTCATCGCCGCCGAATATCCCGGCCTGATTTCCGGAGTGACGCTGGACAACGTGGATATCCGGATGGCCAAGACCAGCAAGTGGCCGGCGGGGACGATGGATCGCCGGCCCTGTGTGGTGCCGGGTCTGGTGCCGATGCGGTCGCCGGGCTATTACGTGGAAAATGTGGCCGATGTGACTCTGCGGGATTGCCGGATCCGCTGGGAGGGCACGCCGGTGCCGGAATTCGGTTCGGCCATTTATGCGCGGCAGGCCCCGGGGCTGCATGTGCAGAATTTCCGCGGCACGGCGGCGCATGCGGATTTGCCGGATCAGGATGTGTAATTCGGCGGATAGCGTTTAATCAAAGAAATAAAAAAGCCCCGGAGTGTTGTCATAAATGGTCGCTCCGGGGCGTTAAATTGATTAGGGTGTAAATCAGAATTTGTACTTAGCACGGACTTCGGCGAATTTCTTGGCCACCACATGGAAGCTGCGCTTGGGCAGGCGGTATTCGTTGACCACGCCTTTGCGGTTGTAGCCGGTGGGTTTGCCAAAAATGATGCTGGTGCTTTCGCTGGTGCGCATGTCGCAGAATTGCCAGATGGCCAACCCGCAGACCAAACGCTTGTCGAGGAACAGCCGGGTGATGATCGCCTCCAGCAGGTCGGCCTGATAATCTTCGCTCCAGCGCTGGTTGGTCCAGTCGGTGTAGCCGGTGATGGCATCGCCGCCGATTTCCGAAATGATGACCGGCTTGCGGGTGTGGGGTTTGACGTTCTTGTGGTACATGCGTTCTTCGATGGCGTTATGGTTGCGGATGTCATCGGGGGTTTTGTAGTACCAGCCGGGGTAGATGTTCAAAGCCAGAATATCCACCAGATCCAGACACAGGTCGGTTTCGCCCACGTGGGTGGCATAGGTCACCGGCCGGGTGGGATCGAGGGCCTTGATATGCTTGATAAACCGGCGGAAGCCGGGCTTGCTCTTGGCCACGTTGGATTCGGATTCATTCAGCAGCCCCCAGCAGAAGATGCTGGGATGGTTAAAGTCGCCGAGCACCATTTCGGAGATATGGCTGTCCATGGCATTTTGGAAGTGCGGGTCGGCGATCACGTCGGCCTTGTTCTGCCAGCCCAGAGCTTCGCTCCAGACCAGCAGGCCCATTTCGTCGCAGAGATCGAGGAAGCGGGGGTGCTGGGGATAGTGGGCACCGCGGACAAAGTTGCAGTGCATCTTGCGCAGAATCTGCACGTCAAAGAGGCGGATGTTGTCGCTGGTGGCCGGGCCGACATTGGGATAGCTTTCGTGCCGGTTGAAGCCGATGAGGGTCAGCGGTTTGCCATTGAGCAGGATGTCCTTGCCCTTGATCTTGATCTCGCGCACGCCGAAACGTTCCTGATAATCGTCCGCGCCCAATTCCACACCCAGCATATGCAGGTTGGGGGTTTCCGGGGTCCAGCGGGATAGTTCGTTCACATCCAGCGCGAAGGTGTGGTCCTGCAGACCGGGTTTGAGCGTGATTTCTTGTTCGTGCCAAATCTGGCCGTTGATGGTCAGCAGCAGGGGGAGTTTATCGGCCAGTTCCGCCCGGGTTTGCACCCGGACTTGCAGCGTCCCCTTGCGGTGATCGGTGGTGCTGATGAAGACCCGATTGATGGCCACCGGGGCGATGTAGTGCAGTTCCGCGCCCTGCGAAATCCCGCCATAATGGTAGAAATCGCTGCGTTCGTGATGGATGGGACAGCGCTGGAAGTCATAGCGGTTATCCACCAGCAGGATGATTTCCTGCGGCCCGGCCAGCAGATTGGTCAGGTCGGTATCAAACGTGGTAAACCCGCCGCTATGCGTGGCCACGGACTTGCCGTTAATGAAAATCTGGCACCAGTGATGCACCCCGCCCAGCCGCAGCCGCCAGGTCCCCGCCACCGGCAGGTCCACGAGGATGCGATAGGCCGCCAGGCCGCGCTGGCCGGCGTAGTCGGGCAGCATGTCATACATCATTGGGATGGTGATGCGGTCGTTGAATTTGATATTCGCGGGTTTGACCTTGGCGGGGTCCACAGCGCCGAGGAACACGAAATCATGCAAACCTTCGAGATCCAAAACCGGCCGCTTGTGATGTTGGGCAAACATGCGTAGCATAAAGTTCGTTTCCTGTGTTAAAGTCCAATAAAACGGCTAGTATAGCAATAATATTTGTCGCTGTCAGATTCAAGGAGTCTCCCTGATGTCCATGCTCGATACGGTTTTAATCTGGATTTCACGCAATCATAAACGTTGGCAGGGCGACTTGGAAAAGTGGCTGAGTATCCCCAGCGTGTCCGCTCAGGAAGCCCACGCCGGGGATGTGCGCGAGGCGGCGGAATGGGCCGAGGATTACCTGCGGAACATCGGCCTAAAGGTGGAGATAATTGCCACGCCGCGCCATCCGGTCATTTTGGCCACCACGCCGGCGGAACTGGCCGAACCGGGCGCCCCGGAGGTGCTGCTGTATGGTCATTATGATGTCCAGCCGCCCGAGCCGCTGGACCTGTGGCAGTCGCCGCCGTTTAAGCCCACGGTGCGTGATGGTAAGCTGTATGCCCGCGGGGCCAATGATGACAAGGGACAGGTGCATGCGCATCTGGCGGCGATGCTGGCCTGGCGCGAGATCAACCAGAAGTTGCCGGTGCGGATGACGGTCTTGCTGGAAGGGGAGGAAGAGATTGGTTCGCCCAATCTGATGGCCGTGGTGCAGGCCCATGCGGCGCAATTGCGGGCCTGTAAAACGCTGATTATCAGCGATGGCAATCAGTTCGCCAAAGGTGTGCCGTCCATTATCTATGGGCTGCGCGGACTGGTGTATGCAGAACTGACCGTGACCACCGCTAATACTGATTTGCACTCCGGCCAGTTTGGTGGCGCGGTGGCGAACCCGGCCAATGCGCTGGCGCGGATTATCGCCCAATTGCATGATGAACAGAATCGGGTGACCGTGCCGGGGTTTTATACGGATGTGCGGCCGTTGACTGATACCGAGCGCGCCGCCTGGCGCCAATTGCCGTTTGATGAAGCCAAGTTTGCCGGTGATCTGGGGGTGCCCGCAGTGACGGGGGAGGCGGGGTATTCGACTCTGGAACGGCTGTGGGGCCGGCCCACGCTGGATGTGAACGGGCTGACCAGCGGCTATCAGGGCCCGGGGGCCAAGACGGTATTGCCCTGCCGGGCGAGTTGCAAGGTGTCCATGCGGCTGGTGCCCGATCAGGCCCCGGCGGCGATCATGGCGGCCTTCGATGCCCATGTGCAAAGCCTGGCCCCGGCGGGCACCAAGGTTGAGGTGCATTGGCACGGCCCCGGCAGTCCGCCGGCGCTGACGGCCGTGACCGGCCCGGCGATTGCCGCCGCCCAGCGTGCCATCACTACGGGCTATGGTATCGCCCCGGTGCTGTGCCGCGAGGGTGGTTCGATCCCGGTGGTGACCTGGTTTCAGCAGGCGCTGGGATTGGAAGCCGTGATGATCGGCTTTGGCCTGCCCGACGACCGCATCCACGCGCCCAATGAAAAGATTGACCTCGACGGCTACTTCGGCGGCATCCGCACGGCGGCGGCGTTGTATGAGGAATTGGGGCAGGCGTTAAGGTGATGCGCCGATTGCAGGTCCGTAACGGTCGGGTTATATTTACGCGTTGTGCTTCACCATTCAGTGCGGTTGCTTTGGAGGTTATAGAATCATGGCCAGTTCCAAGACGCTTAATATCGGGTTGGTTGGGTATCAATTCATGGGCAAGGCGCATTCGAATGCGTGGTTGCAGGCGCCGCATTTTTTTGATCTGCCGATCAAGCCGGTGATGCACACGCTGTGCGGGCGCAATGCCGAAGCGTGCGCTGCCACCGCCGAGCGCTGGGGCTGGCGGCAGACGGAGACGGATTTTCGTAAACTGGTCAGCAATCCCGAAATTGATCTGGTGGATGTGGGCACGCCCAACAATGCCCATCCTGACATTGTGATTGCCGCCGCGGAAGCGGGCAAGGCGGTGGCGTGTGAAAAGCCGTTGGCCCGGAGTCTGGCCGAGGCGCTGCCGATGGTGACGGCGATCAAGAAGGCCAAAGTCAAGAATTACGTGTGGTTCAACTACCGCCGGGTGCCGGCGGTGGCGTATGCCCGGCAACTGGTGGAGTCCGGGCGGATCGGCCAGATTTATCATGTCCGGGCGGTGTATCTGCAGGACTGGATCAAAGATGCCACCATTCCGCTGGTGTGGCGGTTGGATAAAAAGGTGGCCGGATCGGGTTCGCATGGTGATCTGTGCGCCCACTCCATTGACATGCTGCGTTACATTACCGGCGATGAATTTATGGAAGTGTGCGGCATGATGAACACCTTCATCCGCAAACGCCCCATCGGGCGCATGCTCGAAGGGTTGACCACGAATGCCGCCGCGATCCAAGGCCCGCAGAAAATGGGCAACGTGAATGTGGATGATGCGGTGTGGTTCATGTGCCGGCTCAAGGGGGGCGGGATGGGCACGTTCGAAGCCACGCGCTTTGCCACGGGGCACCATAATACCAATATGATTGAGATCAACGGTTCCAAGGGGGCGCTGCGGTTTGATTTCCCCAATTTCAGTTTTCTGGAATTTTTCGATGACACCCTGCCGCCTTCGGAAAAAGGCTGGCGGAAGATTTCCTGCACCACGGGCAATCATCCCTATGCCGGGAAATACTGGCCGGCGGATCATCCCATTGGCTACGCCGAGACGTTTGTGAATACCGCCGCGGATATTGCGGTGGATTATGCCGGCAAGGGCACCAGCTTCCATGCCAACTTTGAAGATGGTCTGCGCTGTCAGGAAGTGCTGGAAGCCGTGGCGCTCAGTGCGACGGAGCGTCGCTGGGTGAATCTGAAAGAAATGCGGGGTTGAGCGGCGCGGCCGGGGCGTCTGAGCTGGGCTGGGCGGGTAGTGCGAAGAGTTCGCGCAGCATTTCGGCCATGATCTGCTGGCGCAGGGGATCGTCGGCGGCGCGGATTTGCCGTGTGGGGGTGTGCAGGATTTTACTGATAATCCGCTGCACGGTGCGCTGCACATCATGTTGCTGGGCGGGGGACCATTCGGGATGAGCGGCCAGCAGCATGGCCATCTGCTCGGTGGCGATACACTGGATATTCTGATGAAACGTGGTGATCAACGGGGCCAGATCGCGCTGCTGACGCCACTGGGCAAAGCTCTGCACCTGCTGGGCGATAATCGTCTGGGCGTGGGCGATGGCCTGATCGCGCTGCTTGCGGTTGCTGTCGGCCACCTGCTGCAGGTCGTCAATATTATAGAGATACAGGTTGTCGAGATTGCCCACCGCGGGGGCGACATCACGCGGGACGGCGATATCCACCAGCACGGCGGGGCGATACTGCCGGGCTTTGAGGATGGGCCGCATGAGGGCTTCGGTGATGATGGGCTGGGGGGCGCCGGTGCTGGTGAGAATGATATCGGCCTGGGTTAATAGCGTGGGTAATACGTCCCAGTTCGCCGCCTGGGCCTGCATGGCCGCGGCCAGTGCCTGGGCGCGGGCTGGCGAACGATTAACGATGGTCATGGTCTGGGGTTTCAGCGCCTGTAAATGACGCAGCAACAGGGCGGCCATTTTGCCCGCACCGATGCACAAGACCCGCTTGTCGTCGAACCGGTCAAATACGCTCTGCACCAGTTCCACCGCCACGCTGGCAATGCTCAAGCGCCCGGCGGTCAGTTCGGTTTGCTCCTGCACCAACTTGGCCGTGGTGAGGGCTTTTTGAAACAGCGCATGGCCCAACGCACCCACGCAGCCGGCCTTATGGGCGGATAGATAGGCTTGCTTTACCTGACCGATAATCTGGGTCTCGCCCAGCACCATGGAATCCAGCGAACAGGTCACAGCAAACAGATGGGCCACGGCGTCCAGCCCGGTTTGGCTGTGCATTGCCGGGAGCAGCGGGGCGAGGGGGAGATGGTGAAACTCGGCGAGAATCCCCAGCAGCTCATCGGGGCCGGGCATGACCTCACCCCCGGCCACATACAGTTCCACGCGGTTGCAGGTGGATAATAGTACTGCTTCCAGCGCGGGATAACGGGCGTGCAGATCGGCTAAAAAGGTCTGGGTCTGGGTCGCGTCGAAGGCCAGACGTTCGCGCAGTTCCAACGCGGCGGTGCGGTGATTCACACCCACCATACATAACGGCAGCGAAGATGACGGTATGACATCAGACATCATTACGGTTGCGTGGGTATCCAGATAATGGAAACGTATACGGCCAGCAGCAGCACCATGCCGAGGATGCTCATCCACGCGGCCCGGGCACCGCGCGTGCGCGGGGAAAAGCCCGCGTGCATCAGTCCGCCATAGATGGCCCAGACGGCCAGGGCCAGTAGAATTTTGGGTGAATGCCACGACATGGGATGGGCGTTGGGCAGTACGAACGTCTGGATGCCCCCGCCCACCATGGCCAGAGTTAAGAACACAAAACCCAGCGCGGCGGCCCGGCGAGTGACTTTTTCAGTCGCGGCCAGTGCGGGTAAACGCACCGGCCCGAGTACGCCCAAGTGTCGGCGCAAGCGCAACTGTCGGTCGGTGACCAGATACATCGCCCCCGAGGCGGCGGCAATACCAAACGCCGCCGAACCTAGTAACACGGTCAGCACATGAAAAGTCGTCCAACCACTGCGGAAGAAAAACGATCGTCCGTAAGCGAGGCTGAGACTGACCCCCAGCAGCAAGACCCCGGCAATCACGGGCATCAGTAGCAGCGCCAAACCGCGCCAGCGTACTTGGACATGCAGGTACACGCCCGTGGCCGTCAGCAGCAGCGCCCAGAGCAGGAAGACATCGTAGAAGGATTCCACCGGCTGGCGGGCGGGCCATTCGTTGAACCAGCGCCAGAGCAGCAAGCCCACAAGCAGCAGGCCGCTGAGTTTATAGGTAAGCGGTAATCCGGGTGGGACTTCGGTAGCGCGGTCTTTGCGTTGGCGCAAGTCCGCAGCGAAGGCGAGGATAAATCCCAATGCCGCCAAGCCCGCCAGGCCGGCTTCGATGGAATCGCTGGCCGCACTGGCCAAACCAGTGGGCACTATCACGGTTTGAACTCCAGTTCTTGTTCGGGCCGGCTGACCCATTGTTCCAGCAATCCCTGCACGCAAAAGATGCCGTAGCTGCGGACAAACCCTTCGAATTCGCTGCTGGCCAGAGTGCGCAGTACGCGTTGAATCCGGACGGATTGCGTCGGGGCCGCCAGCACCATGGCCCGCCAAGCCGGCATGGCCGTGGCGATGGCTCGCGTGGTGGGATCAATATGGTCGGCGAGTTGGTCACGGATGCGTGAAGACAAGGCCGGGGCGCTGGTGGAAACCGCCAGCGTAATTCCATCCGCGTAGGTGGTGGCCATACCGTGAAAGTCGCCTTCTTCACCGGCATCGGTGCGGCAGCAGAGCCAGCCAGCCTGGGCGGCATCGGCTTGGATTTGGGCATTGACTTTCGCGTTATTGGTGCAGACAAAGACCAGCCGCCAGTGCTGTTGGGTCATCAGATCCGGGGTGTATGATTCGATGTGGAGCGTCAGCCCCGCGACCGAATCCATATCCACGCTGTAAATCTTGGGATCGCACGCGGTGACCAGCGCGCCGGCTTCCAGCAGGGCGGTAACCTTGCGCCGGCCCACCTGGCCAAAGCCTACGACCAGGACCGGGGCGCCATTAAGATGCAGGGCGATAGGATAAATGTTTTTGTCTTGCATAGGTCCATTCTAGCCTGCCAAGCCGTGGCGACCAAATGTTCTTTGGTGACTTATTATATTCGCCGGTTAAGCCAGATAACGGGCCCGGCAGCCGGGGGCTTCGGTGGTCGTGACACTCACCAGACGTACCGTCTCGGGCAGGCGTGATTGCAGGCCTTGGGCCAGGGCGGCCACCACGCGTTCCGCGCTGGGAATAGTATGCGGGCCGAAGGGGGCACATTGGTTGAGATTCTGGCCCTGCCATGGGGCGGTTAGGGCTTGTAAGTCGGCCTGTAGGATATGGAAGTCCATCACCGTGCCCAAGGCATCCAGCACCTCCGCGGCGACCACCACCTCAATCTGCCACTGGTGTTCGTGAACGGGTTCCCACGTGCCATCCGGGAATTGCAGCGCGTGGCTGGCGGTGAAAGTGTGCTGCACCAGTATCTGGTAAGTGGGCATGGTCGGCCTCGTGGTTAACGGCTTAATTCCGCGCTGCGCCGGGCGGCGGCTTCGACGCCCATGCATATCACCCCGGCGAGGTTATGCGCCTGCATCTCTTCAATGGCGGCTTGCGTGGTGCCGCCGGGACTGGTGACATTCTTGCGCAGTTGTTCGGGCGGTAGGGGCGAACTGGCCAGTAATTGGCCGGCGCCCACAATAGTCTGCCGGGCAAGTTTCGCGGCGGCCTCGGGACTCAGCCCCACGGCGGTACCGGCCTGGGCCAGCACTTCGACCAGATAGAATACATACGCCGGTCCCGAGCCGGAAACCGCAGTAACGGCATCCATCTGCGCTTCGGTGACCTGCATCGCCAGTCCGCCGGCGGCGAATATTTTCAGTACGGCATCCACATCGGCCTGCGTGGCCAGCGTGCCCCCGCAAACGGCGCTCATCCCAGCGCCCACCAGCATGGGCGTGTTGGGCATCACCCGCACCACGCGGGCTTGATGACCCAGCACCTGTTCGATCCGCTGACAGCGTACCCCGGCGGCGATGCTGATGATCCGCTGTTGGTCGGGAATCTGTCCCGCCAGCGTTTCCATGACCGCTTGCATAACCTGTGGCTTGACCGCCAGCAGCAAGGTTTCGCATTGGTTGGAGAAATCCGCGAAGTTTTCGCGGCAGGTGACACCGAGTTCTTGATTGAACAAATCCTGCCGGGCGGGAGTGGTATCCGCCGCGATCAATTCTGTGGTCTTCAGCAGGTTGGCCTGCAGAATCCCCCGGACAATGGCTTCGGCCATGTTGCCCGCACCGATGACGCCGAGACGATATTTGGCCATGGGTATACTCCGACAAAAATGCCATTATAAACCAAGGGCCGGGCGAAAGGCACTGTTTAATTCAAACTGGGCCAGGCCCGCCCCTCGGCCGCGGTGGCTTGTTGTTGCGCGGCGAGTATCTCATTATAGTCGGCCACGGTCAGTGGTCCCAACCGGGCGGCGGCAATATTGGCCTGCATGCTGGCGGGGTTGTTGGTACTGGCGATGGCCACATGCACACCGGGAATGCTCAGGGTGAATCGCAGTGCCAGCGCACTGGGATCGGGGTAGCGACCCAGCAAGTCCGTCAGAGCCGGGGCCATCACCCGCCAGCGGCGCAGGTATTCCACGTGATGCACCGAGACCTGATCGGCGGGCCAATTCACCATCCGCCACACCGCATTGGCCAGCGGTCGTTTGGCGATCACGCCCACATGGCGCGACCGGGCCACGGGCAATACCGTGTGGATGTTGTAGTGATCCAACAGATTGAGCGACATTTCCAGAACGTCTATTTCCGGGATTTGGGCCGCGGCCAGGGCATTGGCATTGTCGCCGCTGTAACCGAGGGCGCGAATCTTGCCTTGCGCTTTGGCCTGAGCCAGCACCGCGATGGCATCGCCCTGCAATAACCGGTCCAAGTCGTAACTGTGCAGCAGCATGGCGTCGAGATGGTCACAATGCGTGCGTTGCAGAGCCTGATCAATATCACGCATCGAGATAGCCAGCGAACGCATACGGCCATCGGGCAGGATTTCATGGTGGCCGCATTTGCTCACGAGCACAAAGTCCTTACGCCGGTGCGCCAGCGTGCGGCCGATGAATTCCTCGGAACCACCATAAATCTGCGCCGTGTCGAGCAGATTACCCCCGGCCGCAAGCAGGTCTTCAATCACGCTGAGGGTTTGGGCTTGGGCGGCACCATCACCGACCGAACCGGCGCCGAAACCAAGTTGGGCAACCGACGCGCCGGTGGCCCCGAAGGGCTGACGGGATAGGGGTGGCAGAGACATGGAAACTCCTCGAAATACAGCTAAAAAAATCGGATGGGCAGGTCACTGACCGCCACTATGACAGGCACCGGCCACCATGGTCCGCGCCGGGGGGGCAAAAGTCAACCCGGCGCATTTGCATCACACTCCCAGCAGGGTAAGATTGACCGCTTAGACCTGTGTTAATTCTCTAATCCGGAAGCTACCATGACCATCAAAACAGCCGGTGAAAATTTTGATCTGCGGCAACGCTGGGGCGGTTGTTTGACCCACGTACAGCCCGAGCTGTTTGATCCCGCCTATCCCGATATGGCACATTGGGCACAGGCTGGCGTGCGCGGCGGGGTGCCGGTAGTGGCGAATGTTCAGGTCTTGTCGGCGGGAACAGCGCAGAGTGACATTCAAGCAGCCTTGGATGCCGTGGCGGCCCACGGTGGTGGCGCGGTGGTTTTGAGTGCGGGGCAGTATGTTTTGACCGAGACCCTGCGTATTCCCTCAGGTGTGGTGTTGCGCGGGGATTATATGGATGCCGTGACGGTACGGATCCAGATGACCGGCACCTTTCCCGGCTGGGAGGCCCAAGGCGGGTATCCGGATTTTGCCACCGGCATTCTGCTCGAGGGTGTCCGGCATGCCGGGGTGGAGCAGATGACGATCATTTATGACCCCGGCCTGCCCCGGCCGGCAAGTCTGCGTTATAACGAGCCCAGCTTTGATACGTTGCGCGAACCCTATGGCCGGGCCGATTTGATTGTGAATTGCATCAGTCTGCGCGACTGCGCTGATTGCTGGGTGCAGGGGGTGCGGATTGTAGATGCGGGCAGTGCGCCACTCAGTATCACGCGCAGCCGGCATATCACCGCGCGGTATTGCGAGATCGTGGGGGCGTATAACCGCTGGGGTGGCCAGGCGTATGTGAATGTCAGCCGCAGCGAATATTGCCTGTTAGCCGGGTTGGTAGTGCAGGATATCCGGCACGTTTCGATCCAAAATCAGCAGCCCGACGCTTTGTGCCGTTATAACGTCTTGGTGGACTGTGATTTACAGGTGGATGTCAATTTTCATAACGGCGATGCCGGGCATAATTTGCTGGAGCAATGCCGGATCCGGGTGCCCAGTTGGCACTGGTGGGGGCCGGTGGCATGGGGGGTGAAGGGCCAGCATCAACCACCGGGGGCGGGGAATGTGCTATATCGTTGTCAGGCCCAGCGGTATCAATTTGGTACCTTGCCCCGCAGCGTGGTGGCGGAAACGGAGGATCAGGTTTATGTGGTCGCCCATGATTGGACCGCGCCGGTGGTGCGGCCGCTGGGGCCGGCCCCCCGGGGTGGTACCTTGTACGCAATCCGTGCATAATGGCGCTCGTGGTGCTACCATTCCACAACGCAAATGCGGTTTTACCCAAAGGGTCTGTGCTTGATCATTCGTAACGCTTCGATTCGTGTCTTTCGCGTATTTGGCATCAGTGTGTATATTCACTGGGCGTGGATTGTGCTGGCCATCATCGTCAGCACAGGCAGTCTGGGGTACGACGAATTAAATGCCCCGTTGGCCCGGCTGGCGCTGTTTCTGGCCTTGATGACGCTGGTGATGCTGCATGAGTTCGGCCATGCGCTGGCCTGCCGGAGTGTGGGCGGACGGGCGGATACCATTATTCTCTGGCCACTGGGCGGGTTGGCCTTGGTGGAACCACCGCCGCGGCCGGGGCCGTATCTGTGGGCGATTGTGGCCGGTCCGCTGGTGAATGTGGTGATGATCCCGGTGCTGGGGGTGTTGTGGCTGGGCAGTCTGTTCATCATTGGCAATGCCCAATTCAACATCATTTCGGGAGCCTTGTTTTTCACGAATATTGTGATGCTGGTGCTTAATCTGTTGCCAGTCTATCCGTTGGATGGCGGGCAAATATTGCAGGCGCTGTTATGGATGGTGATGCCCCGGGGGACGGCGCTGCTGATCGCCAGTATTCTGGGGATGATCGGAGCGGTGGGGCTGGTGGTTTTGGCGCTCTTGACCGGGCATATTATGCTGGCGGCGATCGGAGTATTTATCGGGCTGCAAAGTTGTCCGGCTCTGCGGGTCAGCCAGACCTTGCGCATGATCGAAAGCCAGCCGCAACGGCCGGGGCTGGTTTGTCCGCACTGTCATGAACTGGCGCCGGTATTGGATTTTGGGCGCTGTGGTTGCGGCCGGGTCTTCGATCCGTTCGCCACCGGGGGCGTGTGCCCGGCATGCGGGCGCGTGCATGAATTGGTCCAGTGCCCGCGTTGTGCGCGCACGAGTCCAGGGTATCAGTGGGTGGCTCAGCCGGGAGGTCCACGATGAAAAATTTGGAACTGGCGGAACTGTTCAGCCATACTGCGGATTTATTGGCCATTCTGGGGGCGAACCAATTTCGCGTGGGGGCACTGAAAAAAGTGGCCCGGGTACTGGAAGAACTGACGGAAGATGTGGCCACGCTGGCCGGTGATGACCGGCTGGATGCGTTGGCTGGCATCGGTGATAAATCCGCCGCGCATATTCGTGAGTATCTCAAGCATGGCAAGATCGGTGATTTCATGAGTATCGCCGCGGAAGTCCCGCCCGGGGTACTGCACATGATGAGTATTCCCACTGTGGGGCCTAAAACTGCGGGTCTGCTGTGGAAAGAGGGGGGCATCCTGTCGGTACCGCAACTGAAGGGGGAAATCGAGGCGGGCCGGCTGCGCGATCTGCCCGGTTTGGGCGAAAAAAAACTGCAAAATATTTTGCAGAACATCGAACATCTCAGTGGTACCGCCGGCCGGATTCGCCAGGGCCCCGCGCAGGCGGTGGCCGATGCCTTGTGTGCCCATTTGGCCAAAGTGCCCGGCGTGACGGCGGTGGAATATTGCGGCAGTCTGCGCCGGGGCAAGGAAACCGTGGGGGATATTGATATCGCCGTGCAGGCGCCCGTGGCGCTGCAGGCGGAAGTGGCCTATGCGGTGACCAGCCATCCGCTGTGTGCGGATGTGATCGGCAGTGGTCCGACCAAAACTTCGATCCGCACGGCCGAGGGGATGCAGGTGGATGTGCGCGTGGTTCCCGCGGCCAACTGGGGCGCGGCGCTGCAATATTTCACCGGGTCCAAAGAACACAATGTCCACCTGCGCGAACTGGCAATTAAACAGCATCTCAAGCTGAATGAATACGGGGTTTTCTGCGGCACCGAATTTATCGCCGGGGCCACCGAAGCCAGCGTCTATGCCGCACTGGGGTTGGCCTGTCCATCGCCGGAGCTGCGCGAGGATCGGGGTGAAATCGAAAAAGCCGTTGACTTGTTCACCCACGGCACCACCTTTCCGCCGGTGCTGGAACTGCTGGATATCTGCGGCGATTTGCATATGCACACGCTGGCCAGCGACGGACGCAATTCCATTGCGGATATGGTGGCCGAAGCCAAACGTCGCGGCTACCAATACGTGGCCATTACCGACCACAGCAAGTCGCAGGTGCAGGCCCACGGGCTGAGTGTGGCCCGGTTGATCGAACATATTGCCGCGGTGCGGGCGGTGGCGTATAAAGTGCCGGATATGCTGATCTGGGTGGGGGCGGAGGTGGATATCCTCGCTGATGGCAGTCTGGATTATGAAGATGAAGTGCTCAAAAAGCTGGATTGGGTGGTTGCCAGCCCTCATGCGGCGTTGACTCAGGATTCCGCCGCGGCCACGCGCCGGCTGGTGCGTGCGGCCAGTCATCCGCTGGTGGATGTGGTCGGCCATCCCACCGGACGGCTGGTGCCCGACCGCAAAGGGCTGGAGCCGGATATGGCCGAGGTCATCAAAGCCGCGCGCCGCAGCGGCGCCGCGCTGGAACTGAATGCCAATTGGCACCGGCTGGACCTGTGCGATCGGCATTTGCAGATGGCCGCCGCAGCGGGCGTGCCGGTATGTATCAATACCGATGCCCACAGTGTGGAAGATTTTGATATGATGCGTTTTGGCGTACGCTATGCCCGCCGGGCGGGTTTGTTGCCCGCACAAGTGTTGAATTGTAAGTCCGCCGAAGAATTGCAACAGTGGAAAAAACGGCGTCTGGAAATGCAGACCTCGTGGTAATATTCGATACAGCCGGGACGCTCTGGCCGACATCCAATTAAAACCCCGCCAGATAATCTGACGGGGTTTTTGGTTTGGTCTAAAGGTATTGTCCGCACGACCTTACCGCTTAATGCGGGCGCTGCCGCCCCCGGCTACGTGCATCAGTTCTTCCAGCGTAATCATGCTGCTGTCGCCGCGGGTGCTCATCAGCATGGCGCCATGGGCCACGCCGGTGTTGACACATTGCTGCGGTTCCTGGCCGGTGAGGAAACCATAGATAAACCCGCTGGCAAAGCCGTCGCCGCCGCCCACGCGGTCTTCGATTTCGAGGTTGTCGAACTTCAAGCCATCAAAGAACGTGCCATCATGCCACATGATTGCC
>Ga0194061_1001224_pt1 | contig 15300 bp, 11 predicted proteins | sample SepL2221m_MetaG_FD_163423 | JGI IMG/M metagenome (GOLD analysis project Ga0194061, IMG submission 163423) | Anoxic zone freshwater microbial communities from boreal shield lake in IISD Experimental Lakes Area, Ontario, Canada - Sep2016-L224-21m | ecosystem: Environmental > Aquatic > Freshwater >...
GGATTCAAAACGATCTTGCCTTCACCGAGAAGGAGTTCCGCGCGAGGTTGGCGCGGTGCGTCGGCGCGGTCGCGGAACGGTGTGCGGATGATGCCGATGGGGGTGAGTTCGAGCGTTTTGGATTTCATGTTATCACAGAAGTCAGAGTACTTGATTGTCAGACATCCGAGTACCTCTGACTGTCATATCTGCAGATTGAATCACGGCGTGATAATGCTTTTTTCAGATTCAACCAATTGCCGCCATCCCGAAAAAGACCTGACTCTTTAAGAATTTGTAGATCCAATAGTCTTCGGGGATTTCTTCACCGGGTAAATGGTGGCTGTTTCGAGGCGTGATGCTGTTGAGTTCCTGAAAGGCCGTGCCACGTCCGCTGTAGTCGATCGCGCCGCTGTTTTTGATGTAGTCGTGAAGCTCTTGCGGCTTCTCGAGAATCACGCAGCCTTTCGTGCGCTCTTTGACGAATGTCGTGAATCCGCGCAAATAGGTGCTCTCGTTGAAGGTCTTGTGGAGGTCTCCGCCGTTGTCTTGAACTCGTTCTTTCGCGAACGAAAGCGCCGGGCAAATTTCGATGCTGCCGCGCGGTCCGATGTGGTAGCCCAAGCCCATCGCGGCGGGACAGAAGGCTTCGCCGGTTGCGGTCCAATACGTGTCGATGATAAAAATCGGATGCTTGCGGCGCAATTCGAGCAGGCGTTTTCGCATCCCGATGAGTTGCTCTTTCGAGACGCAATATTCGGGGTGCGCGATCTCGCCCATGGGGCGATAGACGTAGAACCAAATGTACATCGCGCCTTTTTTGATGAAGTGCTCGATGTATTCATCGCTCAGGACTTCGTCCATGTTCAGGCCTGTCGCAGTGCAAGCGACGCCGAAGAGGATGCCGGCTTTTTTCAGGCGGTCGAGGCCTTCGTCGGCGGCTTCGAAAACGCCTTCGCCCCGGCGCAAATCGTTCTGGCTTTTAAAGCCGTCGATGCTGATCAGCGGCGTGACGTTGCCGACTTCTTTCAGACGTTTCACGTTTTCAGCAGTGAACAACATACCGTTCGTGATCGTTTGGAAGTAGCAATCGGAATGTTTTTCGAAAATGTCCCAGATGCCTTTGTGCAAATATGGTTCGCCGCCGAGGAGCGTGTAGTAGTAGGCGTTGCGTTCCTTGCCTTGGACGATGATGTTGTCGATGTCTTCGGACGATAGGAAATGGGCGGTGCCTTCTTTTTCGACCCAGCACCCGTGACAGCGCAGATTGCAGGTGTTCGTCAGGGCGATGAACGAGAAGGGCGGATACAATTCGCCTTTCTTGATGCGGCTCTTGTAGGCGTGAACGGCTTTCATGCCTTTGAAACAATAAAGGTGCGCGGCCTTCAGAGCGATGCTTGGGCTGAGTTCGGTGAGGGCACGGTAAGCAAGTTTTGCGAGCATGAAGAGTCACCCGAGATGAAGTAATTGATGCGGCAGCGAAGTATAGCGCCGGATGTGGGAATAGTCTAAATGAAGTCTGTGAAATATGGAAAATGAGCATTGTTGACGACGGCGTGTTGATTGCACTGTAAATTTTTGAGCAATAAAGTGAAAAGTTATTCATGTGAGTTGTAGGGGAACGATATAATCGCGAGTCTCATATCGGAGGCGGTAATCCGTGTGGGATCATGACTCCGGCGGCGTGTGGCGAACAAGGGAGCAGGGCAGGAATGGAATTCAAAGGCGAGCTCAGGCGCAACGGATTGCCCACCCTATTCCGCAATTTCTCCAGCGAGAATTTTCACGGCGTCTTGACGATTTCCTGTCCGGTTGGCGACAAGCTGATCACGTTGACTGAAAATGAAGTCACGATTTATTGCGACGAATTGAACGAAGCATCACGTCTCGGCAACATATTAATAGGCCGCGGACTCATTACGGAAGAAGCGCTCGAGGATACGTTGCGCGACCAGAAGCGATTGGAGCCTCGGCCCAAATTGGGCGATATGTTGATCCAGCGCGGGATCGTCTCAGAGAAGGGGATTTCGGACGCGAGACGGTTTCAGATCGAAGAAGACATATGCGATATTCTGTCGTGGAAGAATGCGCGGTACACGTTCGAGGGTGCAGACTCCGGGCGCGAAATTCATCCCGAAGATTTTGCATATGATCAAGTACATCGGATGCCGATTGATCCGGATTCATTCTTCAAATATGTAGCCAAAGTGACTGACGATTGGGACGCCATCGGCGATCGATTGCCGACGCAATACTTGTGTTTCAAACTGACGCCGAAAGCGACGGATACGATCGCCACGCTGCCAAAAGATACGCAGCGCATCCTGCGATTTTTGAAGGAAGGGCGCAGTGTTGAAGGCACTGTCAAGCAGAGTTGCATCGGGCGCATACAGGTATGTGTGTGTGTCATCGAATTGCTAGAGAAGGGCTTGGTCCTTCCGGCGTCTGGCCCTGATTTACGCTTCATGGCGTCCGAACATCGCGCGCAAAAACGGTATCATGACGCACTGTATATTTACCGCCGGATTTTGGAAAGTCCGGACGCGAATGAAGAGCGGAATTATCTCGAAAATCTGATCGCTGAAATCACTGCGACCATAATACGCTTGAAGCAGGAAGGGCAATACGGTGAAGAAGCCGTGATTGTCAGTCACAAGGGTGCGAAAGAAAAGTACGAGAAATCGGTCCGCAACCGAAAGATATTCTGGGGTATTTTTACGACGGCGGCGTTGCTGGTATGCGGAGTCGTGATCATTCAGAGCAAACGACCACCGGAGATTCCGGCGTTGTATGTCACGACGGTGTCAGAGGTCGATTCACTCTGCAGTAAAGGAAAATTCAACGAAGCGAACCGGCTGCTGTCGAGTTTCCTGGACACGATTCAGGACAAAGACAGCCACGTTGCGTCGATCATTCGAGACCGTATCGGGCGCATTCCGGACCTGATTTACATCTACATCAAGAACCTTCTTCCGGGGCTATATGCAGATGCCGAGCGAGGCGGCGAGGCAAGTGACCAGGCGGTGGAGAAGGCCTTATATCTGCTTGAGGAATATCCCGGCAATCCATGCACTCAGGACTTGAAGGATTTTCTGACAGCGTATCCGCCACGAAAGCCGAACGGCCCGTCAAATCCTGTGGACCCGACTAACAAGAAGCCGACCGAAACCGCGATTCTGGACGCGTTGCGTGAACGATTGCACAAAGCCGAAGGGTTGATGCAGTCGAAAAAATACAGCGAGGCGTTGATCGAATACAATGCAATTCGAAAGGAAGCGGCGGCGGAGTCCGAACCAAGGAAAAGCGCTGAATCTGGAGCACAAGCGATTGAAAAAATCCGCAGCGACTTGGACGATTCTGTCAAGCAGGCGGAGAACACGTGGGTTGATAAAAAGGGAGACGCTGCGATTGCATTGATCGAATTGACGCTGCCAAAGTTCGGCGACTTGCCAGGTCTGGCCTACGCAGAGGCGTTAAAAACACGCTATACGTCACTCAAATCAACCGCGCAAATACTCTTCACTCAAGCGCTCGAATTAGAAGCGCGGCACAACTATTTCGACGCCCGCGCGAAATTCAGACAGATCGCCAAATCGTTCCCCGAGTTTCCGATTGCGGTTGAGGCTGCTGAACACGCCAAATCGCTGGATGTGAAATGCAATGAATTGGAAGCGCAAATCAAGGCCGCGGTTTCAGCTGCCGCAGAGGGCGATTTCAAGAAGTCGCGCGATATTTTCAAATCGCTACTGGCACTCAATGAGGCTCTGCTTATTGAATTAAAAATCGAGATTCCGGTCTTTGTGTCCACCTTTCCGAGCGGCTCCCTGTTGAAACTGAATGGCAAGCCAAAGGGGCTTTCGCCGCAAAACCTCATGATTCCGGTGGGTGAATTGTACGAAATCACCGCTGAGCGCCCCGGCTTCAATTCCAAGAAAATGTCCAAAGGGAAGATCACGACCAACGACTTCGACGTGTCGATCCGTTTGGATCTGGACCCTATCGTGATCGATTTTCCGCCGCCACAATTCCAAACTCCACCGCCGCTGCTTGCGCCCGCGATGCAGTTCGACAACAAGATCATCATCCTCAATGGGCCCGATATGCTGGCTCTCGATCCGCCGAGCCGTGATCCCGTTTGGACAGTTCCGGGCCTCTACGACCGCCGCGCAGCTTTGCCCGAAAACGTGCCTGCTGACGACAAGAATTATTGGAACCTGCGCGTCCCGCCCATTTCGCACAAGCCTGGATTTCTGCTTCAGCCTTTACGCAGCCATGATCTGCTTGAAATCGATGTTCGAAACCCGGACAAGCCCGTGAAGCGCTCGCTATTTTCGAAAACGCAATCTCAGACGGCTGAAATTGTCGGGACGATGTGTATCGATGAGAAATCGATCCACGCCCTCAAGCCCGCTCTTATCGCAGCCTATTCGGACGGCTTAATTCGCTGCTTCCTCGATTTCGATTCCGTCAAAAGCGCGTCGGAAATCCGCTGGACCTTGCCGATCGACGCAAGCGACGCCGCGCGCAAAGACCCGCTCGCGGCTGGACTTTTTTCGTACGAACGCACCGTCTGGTCGCTGAGTTCCGGCGGCCTGTTGCAATCCATCGACATCATTTCAGGGCAGCAGGTTTTCAAGAAGCAATTCCAAGCGATGTCTCCGCGTTCGACGTTTTGGAGCAACTCAAAAGTCTCGCTGCTCGCCATGGTTCAGCGCACCGGGCAGGTCACGCTGTTTGATATTGGAATCCGGCGCGAAATTTGGTCGCTGCCTCCCCGCCCTGCGATGGAAGAATCCGTTGGCGTGCTCTTTGATGACTCCGGCATCTTTGTTGCCACGCGGACCAAAGATTACGGCGAACTCAAAAAGTACCCGATGACAGCCGATGCCACGGGCGCAGCCGTGAAAGCCATCGTCGGTGTCAGTCTCGATGGCTATGTCAATCTGGACATGGCCTCCAGCAAGAACATTTACGTGATTACGCACGTCAATAAGATTTTTGCGTATACAAAGACTGATTTATCGAAACTCTGGGAGTACACGCTCAAACCCGAGTTGGGAAACCCTACTTCAATTCGCGCTTTCGGCGACAATGTCTACGTTTTAACAGACCGTGGTAAAGTCGTTATCTTGAAATCAGAGTAGGTTTCTTCTCGTCAAAGGCTCCGAGCGTTAGAAGCTCGAAGGATCTTCTGTCATCGGCTTTCGCGCCATTTCTTTCCACTGGCGTTCTTCAAAAGTCGTGATCATTCGGGTTCGTGTTTCTTTCGCCAATTGAATGCGTATGCCCTCACGCGTAGTTGGCACGGGCTTCGTGGGCTTTTCGATTTCAGCAACGACTGGAGCAGTCGCTTTTGTCGACGGCGCACACGGTGTTTCAACAGCCATCGGAGCCGGCGCGGGGACACAGTCGTTGCAACTCATGATCGCTTTGCGACAATGGGAACACTGCGAACTGCATGCAACGTCATCGTCATCGCAATCGCGATTGCAACCGGTCAGACCGGTGAGGGCAAGCGCCCCCAGTAACAATGTCAGTGCAATTCTCATGACACGCCGTCCTTGAATCACGTTCCGGAAAACATACGTAGCTTAGAGTCCGTCGATTTCAATTTCACCCGCAAAATAGCGGCGAAGGCGCGGGGGGTCTACCGGTTCTACACGACGCACTTCGACAACACGTTCGATCTTCACCGGTACATTGTTTTCGACCACTTTCGGCACGGGCTGAACCAAGATCGCCTTCGGAGCGGCGACGATCACAGGTGATTTTTCGGGTGTAAATGCCATTGGAACTGGCGCAGGGACGCACTCGCTAGTCGCGGCAGTCGCTACGATTTTGAGCTTGGGCGTGTCACATGCGTCATCACAATCGTCACAATTCTTCGTGCAACCCGGGAGTGTGACACACAGTACGCCGACAGCTAAAACAGCTGCGATTTTCGTCATGTCTCGCGCTCCTCTTACCACTGAAACCACAGACCTCACACCGTACTGACGATCCAACTGCACATAGATTACTCAGATTGTGCACTCATTTCGAGCTTTTTCTAAAATATTTTTACTACCTCCACTATCTACATCAGCTTTTCCAGAAGTCCCGCAGCGCCACTTCAAGCATCAGGCAGCACAACGCCGCGATCAGACACCAGCGCCATTCCGTTGCCAGCGCCTTTTGTTCATCGCTCAATTGAGCCGCTGCCGCTTTCGATTCCGTCGTATCTGCCGCGATAACCGTCGCGAAAATCGCCTTCAATGTGCCCAGCGGATCGGACACCAATTCGCTCTCGCGCGGATCGATGTTCACCGCCCACAACGTCCGCTCTTTGATCGCGCCGCGAGCGAACGAGGCCGTATAAATTCCCGGCGCATCCGCCACTGGATGATCGTTACCCGTCAACGTCAGCGTCTCTTTTTTACCGTCAGGAAGTGGCGGCTTTTCCAAGGATACTGCGGCTTCACCCGGCGCACCTGCGTCGGCAAAAACGAACGTATCGCCCGCAACCAAACTCCGTCGCGACGCCGATTGCACGCCCGCCAACCACCGCACGGCTTGATGCAGCAGCGGCACGAATGCTTTGCGTTTGGGCAAATCCGTCGCCTCGGGTCGCGGTGCAAAGGGGAACATCAGCACGATCCCCTTTCCATAAGGCCGCTCCATCGCGAACGGTCCACCATCACCCGTGAACGAGGCCAACACCGTCCCCGCCGGTCGCGACTTCAGCGCCGCTTTCGCTTCCTTTGCATCCGCTGGATTCTTCGGATCAGTTTTCGGAGCCACCTTCGGATCTATCGCCGGCTTCAACGCTGCGTCCGATTTCTCTTCGACGCCGATCTTCAAATCCGCCGGGCTTGCTTGATAATGGCGGTAGTATCGCGGCAGCCGTAGATTCGCGTCGTTCTCGCCAGTGAACGCTTTGAACAATGGATGCGAGATGTTGAAATCTCCGATCTTGTCGAATTTATTTTCGAGCCGATTGCCTTCGTACAATGCCCCAGGACGAGCAGGCAACAACCCTAACCCATTCTTCCAAAACGATCCGTTGTAGAAACTCTCCGACATCCGCCCGTCGGCTCGGCCAGTGAAGACGATCAGATTCTTTCCTTCACGCACTGCGTCTTCGAGCAGCGCGACTTCAACATCGTTCATCGCCGTGACACCGCAGACCACGATCAAATCACACGTCTTCAACATCTCCGGCGTGACGCGAGCGATTTCAGATGACACGACTTGAATGTAATTTCCAGCGAACGCAGACCCACCCGTCGGCGTTCCCGGCGCGCCGCGATTCTCGCCCTCGCCGCGCGCTTTGGGTTCCAACGCCATGCGGATAAAATATCCCTGGTCGAGAAACGCTTCGCTCTCTGCGAGTTTCTCTTCGACGACGAGCACCTTTATGCTGTCACGCAGACGCAGTGCGAACAGGCGTTTGTCGTCGTCCGGAAAACAATCGTGCGCATCGATCTCAACGTTTCCGAAGACTTCGCCGGTGCGCGGAAAGAGCGCTTCAATTTCGACTTCAGTCGACGATCGCGGTCCCAAACCCACTGCGCGAGTCGCGACGGGTTTACCGTCCACGACCAATTTCACCGACACATTCGGGACTTCGTTGTCTCCATAATTAGCGACACGAACGACAAACGGAACGGGCCGCCCGTCGATCCACACATCGCTCTTAGCGCGGACGTCAGTCACCGCCAAATTCGGCAGCCGCACCGCTCCCTGACCCAGCGACGCCGGGCCGAGCAATTCAACCGCGATCCCGCCACTTCCAGACCCCGCAGCTTTCTGAGCCACGGTTGCCCACGCGCCGCGATCCACCGCGCTCGTTTGAAAATCACTGAACACCACGACGCGACGCTTGGGTTGCGTTGATCCGGCAAGCAACTCAGTCGCCGTGTTCATCGCTTGAGCGAGATCGCCGCGCTTCGAGGACGGGCGGTCATTTTTCAACGCACCCGAGACGGCTCCAAAATTCCCAGACAATTCAATTTCAGCACGCGCCGGATCACTGCTCAACACGACGCCGACACGGTCGCCGCTGCTCCGAGCCGAAATCTCCTCGCGCGCTTTTTTCAACAACTCCTGCCAGCGCGTTCCAGCACCTTCCTGAGCCGCCAGACTGGGCGAATCGTCGAGCACCAATACGACATCCTGCGTCACGCGCCCATTCGGTCCGGCCAATGTACTACCCGAAAAATATGGACGACCAAACGCAGCCGCGATCAACACACACGCCAAACAACGCAGAAGAAGGAGCAGGAGTTCACGCAGTTTCAAACGGCGCGATTCTTTCAACATGGACTGCTGCAAAAACCGCAGCGACGAAAACACCACACGCCGCTTACGCATCCGAAAAATCAAATGAATGACAATCGGAGCAGCCAAGGTCGCCGCACCCGCATAGAAGAGCGCCGCATGAATAAATGGAGGCATAGAGTTTTATCGCGTCATGAAAAAAGACCGCTGGAACAACCACCAAAACAAGCCTCACCATCTTAACGCAACAGGAAAAGAATCGACAAGGACAAATCAAAATTCAGAATCAAAACACTCAACGCCTTCTTTTAGCCGTGCCGTTTTCGCGTAGATTCGCGCCGATTCGCGTTATTCGATGTTAAAAGCCGTTCGCCGTTAAGCCGTTTTCTTCGGATACGGACACAAGTCACGTATCGGACACCCCGCACATTTCGGTGTCGGCGCTTTGCAACTTGATCGGCCCAACGAAATCATTTCGTGGCCGACCTGGGTCCAGCGCTGCTCCGGAAACAGCCGCATCAAATCGTGCTCGACTTTGACCGCGTCCGTGTTCTTCGTCAGCCCCAACCGCCGTGCGATCCGACCGACGTGCGTGTCCACCACCATCCCAGGAATTCCGTACGCATTGCCCAACACCACATTCGCAGTCTTGCGCCCGACGCCGTGTAGGTTGAACAAGTCGTCGAGATTCTTCGGCACCACGCCGCCGTGCAACACAGCAATGTCTTTGCAGGCCTCGCGAATTGACTTCGCTTTATTGCGGTAAAATCCAGTGGACTTCACAAACGATTCCAGTTCGTCCGGATCGCTGTCCGCAAACTCTGCCGCAGTTATGTAGCGCTTGAAAAGCGCCGGCGTGACCATGTTCACGCGGATGTCGGTGCATTGAGCCGAAAGAATCGTCGCGATCAATAATTGCAGCGGATTCGAGTAGACAAGCGCACACACCGCGTCCGGAAATGCGGCGTGAAGAGCGGCATCCAATTTCGCCGCTCGTACAAGAATCGCCGGATTGACGGCGCGGGGTTTGGTGGCCATAGTGTCCTGGGATTAAGCGTCCGCTTTCACCAATTCCGGAGGCACATTTCGCCCCAGCGATTGTGCGCGTTTAAGCTGCGCATCCGCCTCTTTCGCGATGCCCATGCCGAGCGCGAGATAACCCAATTGCTCTGCAACCATGCCATTGTCAGGAGCTAGTTTCGCCGCCACGTCAAACGCGCTTTTCGCCGACAATCCGTTGCCCAGCAACGCCTCGCCATAAGCCAAAAACAACTGAGGCTCCAACCACTGCGCATCGTATTGGGCCGCGCGCTGGAACATGCTCTGCGCTTCGCTCGAATTTCCGTCAGCCAACAACGCCAGCCCCAAATCATAGTAACATTTCGCCATCGGCTTGGGATCGGGCTGAGTGCCCTTAAACTCAGCGAAGCCACTTTTCACCGCCGCTTCGCACAACGCGATGCGCTGCGTTCCGCGTTGCGCGGCCACCGAAACCGTATCCGAGGGAATTTTCCCATACCACTCTTTTGCCTGCCGAAAATTCCCGCGCCGGGCCGCAATGGATCCCAGCACAGCGAATCCATCCGCATTCGACGGATCCAATTGCACGGCCTTCAAGAGCGCGGCTTCCGCTTCGTTGATGCGCCCTTTTCGCGCGTGCAAAATTCCAATACGACTGTGCGCCGCAGCATAATTCGGGATGCTCTCCAACGCCTTTTGCCACGACGCCAGCGCCTCGTCAGTCTGCCCCTGAGCGAGCAACACGTCTCCCAGTGACAAGTTCACCTGAGGCTGCGGATTCTTGTGAATCAATGATTGCCGGTAATACTTCGCGGACTCCGCATGTTCTTCCAGTTGCTGTAACGCCAACCCCAGATTCGCTTCCGCGCTGGCCCATCCCGGAAACAAATTCAACGCCTCTTGAAACGCGACGCGAGCGTCCGCCGGATTGCCCTGATAGAGCAGACACAATCCGAGATTATTGTAAGCTTCGGGATAATCCGCCGCCATTTTCAACGCCTTGCGAAACTCGCGTTCCGCGTCGTCCCAGATCCCCTTTTCTACAAACGCGCACCCGCGAGACAAAATCTCTTCCGCCAGTGCCGTCGGCCGTGCCTTCCGCGCCGGTCCGTCTTGAGCCATACCAGTGAACGGCCCTACGTTGGCCGAATAATGGGGTGTCGATTTCGAACTGTCCGGACGTCGTATCGGGCGCACTGCCATGGTGTGCTGCTCCTCAATTTTCTGTCATCAAAAAATCGTGTGAATCAAACAGTGTTGTAACGCAACTCTGCGTTTTTCGCCCACATCATTTTAACGATTTCGCCTCAATTCATTACACCGCGTCCGGCTCCTTTTCGATTCGTACGTTCATCCCATTTTCAAGACTGTATTCTTCCCGCACCTGCATTATAATAAATATAGAACTCATTTCGACGAACCAACGCTGTCAAGGAGAATGATTGTGCAAACGCGCGAAGTCAACGTGGCTGGGGTGAAAATCGGCGGAGGCAATCCACTGGCGCTGATCGCCGGACCGTGCGCCATCGAAGGCGCGGAGGCCTGCATGGATCAAGCGCGGCTCGTTCAAGCCGCCGCCAAAGAAGCTGGCATCTCGCTCATTTTCAAAGCGTCTTTCGACAAGGCCAACCGCACGTCTGGTATGAGTTTTCGCGGGCCGGGCATGAAAGAAGGCCTTGAAATTCTTGCGGCAATCAAAAAAGAATTGGGCCTGCCCGTGATTACCGATGTTCACACGCCCGAGCAATGCGAAGCGGTCGCGGAAGTCGTAGACATTCTGCAAATCCCGGCGCTGCTCTGCCGTCAGACCGACCTGATTCACGCCGCGGGTAAAACGGGCAAAGCAGTCAACGTCAAGAAGGGCCAGTTCCTCGCGCCCAGTGACATGCGCAACGTCGTCGAGAAATTGCTCGCGACCGACAACTCCGACATTCTCCTGACCGAACGCGGCACCAGTTTCGGCTACCATTATCTGATCAGCGACATGCGCGCGTTGCCGTCGATGCGCCTGCTCGGCTACCCCGTCGTCTTCGACGCCACTCACTCTGTCCAGACTCCGGGCGGCCTCGGCACGAAGTCCGGCGGTGAACGCCAATTCGTCGCGCCGCTCGCCCGCGCAGCCGTCGCGACCGGCGTCGATTGCGTCTTCCTCGAAGTCCATCCCGATCCCGAAAAAGCGCTCAGCGATGGCCCGAACATGCTCCGCATCGACGACCTCCCGGCGCTTGCAAAACTGCTCCTCAACATCGACCGCGAAGTCAAAGCTGCGATTGCACACGAAGACATTGTCGAAACCAAACGCAAAGAAGGCCGCTCAGCGCTCTTCAATTCCGGGACTCATACGAAGATCTAAATCTCGCTTCGCTCCGGGCGGCCTTCGCTGGCCGCCCTGTTCCTCGTCGCTCGCATTCCCCATCGGAATACCATGACCGACACTCCAGCCTCACTCTTCCCTCCGCGAAAAATGGCCGCCGTCTTAACGTTCATTTTTATCTGCATTGGAGGCGCAGCGTACTCGACATTCTTCACCGAATGCGACGCCTGCCAATGGGCCACGTCGATGCTGGGCGGAATCAATTTGGGCGTGGCGGGATTGATTTTTTATCCCACGCTGCTCGTCCTGGCGATTCTGAAAAAACAGACGCTCTTGTCCTGGGGCTTCGCCTTCGCGACCGGCGTACACCTCGCGCTGGTCTCCGCATTAATCTACGGACAAACGATGTGCCCTCCATGCTGCATCACAGCGACATCCGCATTCCTGGCGATGGCGTTTCTACTCCCAACATCGCGCGCACAACTCATCCGCATGTCGATCCTGATCGCCGTCGTCTTCGCCTGCTCCGGCCTCGGCTTGCTCTTTCTTGAACATCGAGCTGAGCATCTCACGGTAACCGCATACGCCAAAGCCATCGCCAAAATCGACGCCGACCGCGCCGCGCACCCCGTGCCAAAAGGCCGCGCTCGCATCGACTATTTCGCCCGCAAAGACTGCCACTTTTGCGCTGAATTCAAAGACGGTGTGCTGAAGAAAATCACGACGGAATTCAAAGCCGATCTCGACAGCCAAGAACACGACGCCTTCGACCACCTGCCGACGCCGCTGGTCTTCGTCACCGGAATTGAAAACGCGATGTATAAACATCCGCCGACCGAAGTCGAGTTGAAGCAGGCGGTGTTGAAAGCTAAAGGGCAGTAACACGTCCCGTAGGGATCGTAGCCATGAGCCAATACCATCGGCCACTCGCAGGACGTGCACCCACTGGATATGTGCGCTAGCGTAGAGCACGCTGTCGCCTGATCTTTGAGTTCGACCTCAAATTTTGAGAGGTTTGAAAATGATTTTAAAAACTCTGAGATATTTGTGTTTGGCGCTCGCCGTCATCCTTCCTTTTGAACTGGCGGCGGAGGAACTGGACCGCGATGCGTTGAATGCGCTTGAAAATTACATAAAAAGTGGCAGCAGCCACAATTATACCAAAGCGTTACTTCTTGTATCGAAGCTGGCAGATCCTAAGTTTGATATCGCCAATATAGAGAAGACACTGGATGGTTATGCGGAGGTCATTCGAGACCGAATTAAAAGTGCGACGACTAACCGCGAACGGGCGGCCATCATCAGCCAGTATCTTTTCTTTGATACAGGCTTCGAACCTCGATCCATGCTCCTCGGGCCCCTGAAAGACAGGACATTAGCGAACGTCGTTTTCCAAAAAGCGGGAAATTGTTTCGGCCTTTCGCAACTCTATGCTTGTTTGGCGGAGAAAGTAGGGTTGCATTGCGATTTTATTACAGTACCCAGACATTCACTGCTCCGCTGCAAAGACGGATCGGATATTTTTTATATCGAAACAACCCTATACGGTGCTATACAGAATAATTTAGTAAATCCAGAAAAATCCAATACGGATCAGTTTCAAGTGGAAGATATCCACGAGGTGGTAGCTTCTGCTCTATTACAAACCATAGAAACGTCCAAATTCTACACCAAAGACAAAATCAGTAGCCCGTTAATGCAATTGACAATGTCGCTTGATCCCAAGCAACCCAGTTTGTATCTCAGACGCGCGGACGTATTGGCGTCGATGCGCAAGGAGAGAGAAGCGATAGCCGACTATAAAATGGCGCTAACCCTCTACCGAGAGAAGAAATGGTCCGTCTTTTACCAAAGCCGTGCCGCAATTGGATGTAATGATTCCGTGGTATTAGTATCGATCTTGCAAGAATACCCTCTATACGCTGTGATTCCAGATAATCCGTCTATTAATAATCCGCTCATTCACGGAGCGAAGAGCATCGATGTTCTCCGGACCCTGCTCAAATACGGTGCCGATGTCAACAGCCGAGGACTGGGTGGCGTTACTCCGCTCCATGCTGCGGCATATTCTAATAGAGTGGAAATTGGTGATTATTTATTAAACGCAGGAGCAGTCATAAACGAAACCGCACTTGAAGGCATTACACCACTCCATGTGGCGGCGGAAACAGGTTCTATCGAATTTATCAGACTTCTTAGTAAGAGAGGATGTGATTTAAATCTTATCACCAAGGCAGGTCATACCGCGCTGAATTTTGCCATTGCGACGCGCCAATCTGCCTCCCTCGCCACGTTGCTGGAATTGGGTGCGAGTGCAAATGTTCTTGATCTCGAACAACGATCTCCATTGTATTGGAGTGCCAATTATGGAATGATCGACATGATGAAATTATTGCTTGAGCATGGTAGCGCTTTGAATCAATTAAATAAGGATGGATTGAACGCACTTCATTCTGCCTTAAATGCAAACCACTTTGAAGCAGCACTATTTTTATTGGATTCGGGTATTGAGAATAACATAGCGGATAACAAGGGCATCACTCCGGCGAAAATATGTGAGCAAAAACTAAAAACGCTTGAGGAGAAGGAATGTCTTACTCAGGATGAATGCAAGTCCTTGAAGTTAATGCGAACCATTCTGAATAGAATTAATGCGAGAACGAGAAATTAGGGACGGGGTGCGCCACGCTAGCGCACTTTTCAGACGAGCTGGCCGTCCCGCCGAGTTGAGTGAGTGAACCGAACCATAAGCTCCTCCCATGACTCGCGCCCAACAGAGATGCGCGAGTCAACGATGTAACGTCGTGTTACGTATGCGTTCCTGTGTTGTCATTACTTCTTCTTCAACATCCGCACCCGATGCGCTTCACTATCACCAATGTAAAGCGCGCCGTCCGCATCCAGGAAAATTCCGTGCAGACGGGCCATTTTGCATTTCAATGGATCGCCTTCAGGGCCGTCACCTTTTTCGCCCGTGCCAGCGATCAATTCCAGGTTGCCTGTCTTCGCATCAATCATGCGGATCGTGTGGCTCTCGGTGTCAGCCAGATATGCATTGCCTTCGGCGTCAATCGCGATGCCTTTCGGGCCTTTCAATGCAGCCTTTTTCGCCGGGCCGCCGTTGCCCGTGAATCCGCTCGTGCCCGTCCCAGCCATGTGATGAATGATTCCGGCTTTCAAATCGAATTTGAAGACTTGGTTCCCTTCGCGCGTCGCCAACCACATGTTCCCGGCTGAATCAAAATCCAGCGAGCGCGGACCCTTCAATGTCGCTTTGCCAATCGCCGTTCCGTCAGGCGTTGGGCCGGGTTTGCCGGTGCCGCAGAACGTCGTGATGATGTTCGTCTGCATGTCAATTTTTCGAATCGCGTGGTTGCCGATGTCGCAGATATAGAGGCTGCCGTCCGGGCCGAATTGAATGCTGTGCGGCTGCTTGAGTTTCGCGAGATTCGCAGGCCCGCCATCGCCACTGTAGCCCGCCGCACCGCCGCCCGCGACCGTCGTGATGATGCCTGTTTTGCCATCGACACGGCGCACGGCATTGTTGCTCATATCCGCGATGTAATAATTCCCAGCCTTATCAAATCGGATTTCATGCGGCAGATTGAACGTCGCCTGAAGCGCAAGGCCGCCGTCGCCTGTGAACCCGCTCTTGCCCGTCCCAGCCATCGTCTGAATCGTGCCGTCCGGATTGATTTTGCGGATGTGTTGCCCCGTGTATTCACAGA
>Ga0194061_1001227_pt1 | contig 15283 bp, 10 predicted proteins | sample SepL2221m_MetaG_FD_163423 | JGI IMG/M metagenome (GOLD analysis project Ga0194061, IMG submission 163423) | Anoxic zone freshwater microbial communities from boreal shield lake in IISD Experimental Lakes Area, Ontario, Canada - Sep2016-L224-21m | ecosystem: Environmental > Aquatic > Freshwater >...
GCATCGCTCGCGAGGAAGACGACCGCACCGCTGAGATCATCCGGCACGCCCCATCGGTCCGCGGGGATGAGCGCGCGGTAGCCGTCCTTCTGCTCCTGCGGATCGTCCGCGTGCCGCTCCACAGGAATCCAGCCGGGCGCGACCATGTTCACGGTGACGCCCCACTTCGCGACCTCCGTCGCGAGGCCGCGGTTGAAGCCGTTCTGCCCGCCCTTCGCGGCCATGTAGGCGGTGAAATTTGGCACGCCTCGCGCGACGACCTCGGAACCGATATTGATGATGCGCCCCCACCGCTGCGCCTTCATGTGAGGCAGGCACGCGCGCGAAAGCAGATACGGGCTCTTCACGAAAAAATCGAGCATCTGCTGATAGAATGCCCAGTCGTATTCCTCGATCGGCTTCTGCGGCTGCGCGGGCGTGGCGTTCAGCACGAGGATATCCACCGGCCCGAGCGTCTTCGCGATTTCGGAAATGATGCGCGGCACGTCCGTCTCGCTGCTCACGTCGCCGCGCACGAGCATCCCCTCACCGCCCGCAGCGCGAAATTCCGCCAGCGCCTTCTCCGCGCGCCCCATGTTGTTTTGGAAATTGAGCGCGACCTTTGCGCCCGCGCGGCCGAGCGCGACGGCCATCGCCTTGCCGAGGCCGGTGGTGCTGCCGGTCACGAGCGCGACGCGGCCTTTCAGTGAAAATGGGGAAGTGGCTTGCTGGGGCATAAGTCTCCGCGATGTGTGCATGAAACCCACCGGCGATCACGAACGAAAAATGTACGCGCGTTGCGCAGCGCAGCTACCGCACATTCCACGGCGACCATGGTCACGGCAATCGGATCAAAACCATGAGGACATCCTGAGGGGCGTAGCAGGCGGGCGGGGAATTTCAGGGGAAGGAATTTTTCACGGCCTGCGCGCCAAGCGAAGCCGCAAGTTGCGCGAACGACGATGCCATCCCGCGTAGCGAAAACTTCTCCCGCGCGAGTTCCCGCGCAGCCGCGCCGCACGCACGCAGACGCGCAGGATCGCGGAGGATTTCCTCCAGCGCATCCGCGAGCGCGAGCGCCGTGCCATCCTCATTTTTTCCGGGATCGAACAACACGCCGGCACGTTCGCCGACGACCTCGGGAAACGCCCACGCCCGCGGCTGCACGACTGGGACGCCCGCGGCCATCGCCTCGATCACGTAGAGCCCGAATGCCTCGCTCGCTGTCGCCGGCGCGCTGAAGACATCGAGGCTGCGGAGGAAACGGACCTTCTCCTCACGAGAGACATTCGGCAGAAATTCGACGGCGCCCGCGCAGTCTGCGGCGGCGAGCTTCGCGCGCAGCGTGTCCACGTAGCGCGCGTCGCCATCCGCCATCGATCCCGCGCAGCGCAGGCGCAACCCCGCGATCGTGTTCCGCTTTTTCAGGATCATGAACGCGTCCACCAACACCCCGATCCCCTTCCCCGGCACGAAGCGTGCGAGATAGCCTATCGTCGGCGCGCTGTGCGGCTGCTCCGGCTCCGCGTCGAAATCCTCCAGCGCGATTCCGTTCTGGATCACGCGCATCCTTCGTTCTGTTTCCGCATCGCTCCAGCGCAGGCGCGCGGCCATCAGCATTGCGAAATATTTGCTCGGCGCGACCCACACATCGGCGTCCTTCATCCGCTCGGCGAGCAGCGACCATATCTCCGGCGCGCGCGAGCCGAGGCCGTCGAGGAATGTGTCCTCGCCCTGCAAAAATCCGACGATGGGAACCTTCAGCTCCTGGCGCAGCGAACGCGCGAGGCCCGCCTGGAGCGCCGTCGAGAGCCACACGGAATCCGGCGGCCTTCCGTCGAACGCCGTCTTCAGCCACGCGACCAGTTCGCGCAATTCGCCCGCCTGGTTCCCCATCTCGCCGCGCAGCATGGACAGCGTCATCTCCGCGACCTCCGGCCCGCCCGTCTTCGCGGCGGCGCGGCCCGCGAGCATTTTCAAAATCCACCGCGCGCTCAGCAGGCGGTCCATCCAGCGCGGCATTTTCCGGAGCAGCGGAAATTTCTCGCGGAGATACGTGCTCACGCCCCCGAAAAAAATCGGCGCACCGGGGCTCGCGGCCTCCTCGTCGAGCGTGAGCGGCAGATACATCGGAAGCAGCAGCGCGCGATGGCCCTGCCGGAGCAGTTCCTTCGCGAGCGCATTGTCGCGCATGCACACGCCGCAGTGGTAGCTCCCAGTGCCGGGCGTCAGCAGGACGATGTTCATTTTGCCCGCAGATCGTAGCAAATCAGGCGCGGCCTCTTGCCATCGCGGTCCGGCTCGTTCTGCTGCACGTAGAGCAGCCCGTGGCTGAGCGCGGGCGGCGTCCACGTCTCCGGCGCGTCGAACAGCTTCGTGCGTTCGATCACCTTCCCGCCCTTCGGCGAAATCCCGATCCACGCAAGCTCGCCGAATTCGCCGAGGCACAGCACGCCGTCCGCCGTTGCGAGCAGGTTCGCGCGGCCAAATCCGCGGCCCAGATCATCGCGCCAGAGTTCGCGTCCGCTTGCCACCTCGCGGCAGGCGAGTTCCGCAAGCTGCTCGCTCTGCCCGGTGAAGCCGAAAATGCAGCCATCGCGCACGAGCGGCGTCATCCAGTACATCCCGAAATCGCCCCCATGCCACGCGGTCGTCGTCGTGAAATCTTTCGCGACTTCCACGCACAGCCCGCCCGCAGTGTACACCTCCGACACGAAAATGCGCGCGCCCTTCCCCTCCTCCGCCGATGCCACGACGGGCGAGGAGACATTCACCGATTCCGCAATCGCCGCGCGGTGCGGCGCCGCTGCGAGCACCTTGCCATCCGCCGCATCCACGACGAGCAGCCCGCCCGTCGCCGGCCGGCTCAGGCCTCCTGCAAAGATGAGCGCGCAGTCGCGCCCGTGCAGGCGCGCGGGCACCGGCGAAGCGTAGCTCGCACCCCACTCATGCGCCGCGGCCCAGAGCAGTTTCCCGGTCGCCGTGTCGAAGGCCACGGAGTTCACCGGCTTCCCGTCCATCACGCCGCCGATCTGCACGATCACGCGGCTACCCATCACGAGCGGCGTCGAGCCGAATCCGAAAAATGCGGGCTTCATCGAATACTCGCGCGCGCAGTCGTGCTCCCAGATCATCTTCCCGCTCGCGAGATCGAGGCAGTGCAGCCGCCCGGTGACACCGAAGACAAAGACGCGCCCGTCCGCAATCACCGGGCTCGTCCTCGGTCCCGTCCCGCCGCCGTAGCGCGGCTGGTAGGGTGCCGCGTAGTCAAATTTCCACTCCGATTTCCCCGTCGCCGCATCCCGGCATTCGACCGTCTCCTTGTCGGCGAGCCGGTGAAACACCACGATGCGCCCGCCGATAATCGCAGGCCCGCCCATCCCCTTGCCGAGCGGCATTTCCCAGAGCACGCGCAGTCCCTCCGCGGGGAATTTCCGCAGCAGTCCCGACTCCGGCGTCGTGCAGTTGTACGCCGGCCCGAGCAGATGCGGCCAGTCAGCGACCACCGGCTTTTCCGCGGCGACCGAGTGAGAAATGCGGAGCACCGTCGAAGCGAATAATGCGATGAGCGCAGTGAGCGGGGAAATTTTCATGTAGGGTGAATCAGTCGCAGACTGAGCGTGATTTTTAAAATGGGCCACTGTCAAAAGAGTTGCGCAGCAAATTCTCCTTCACTCTTTCGCTTTGTGCTTTTGTCTGCGTCATCCACCATGTCGCCAGTGGAACCAAAGCGAAAACCGGAGAATCTCGACGACCTGCTCACCTGCGCAGAGCGCTATGCGGAGGCTGCCCTCCGAAAAACTGGGTCCATGCCCCCGGTGCTCTTCCTGGTCGGTCCTGACGGCCCGCAGATGCTTGTGCCGGACAACCTCGCCGACGCAGCCGCAAAGGACGACTTTGCCACCACGGCGCGGCTCATGTGTATCGCCCACGGGGCTACCGCGTGCGTGATGGGACTTGAAGCTTGGGCGAGGTTCGCCACGTCCCGGGAGAAACTCGATCCGGCAGAGCCGCCATCGGAATCCTTCGATCGGAAAGAAATTGTGGTTCTGATGGGTGAGGACCGTGCCGAAAAAAAGCAAAAGCTCCTCCCGATTGTCCGAAGCGACAACGGAACGTTCTTTGGTTTCGGCGAGGGAACCCTTCCCGCCTTCGATGGGATGGAGGGTCGCTTCGCGCAAATTCTTCCACCAAACATCCCGGCGGAGAAAGAGCGCTGCCTCGCAAAGGCCATCCTCCAAGTCAAGGGGGTGGCTGCAGGTAAGCCGGCCACCAAGCCAGCGCGGCGTCACCGTCGCTGACCGGGGATTGCCGAATGGCGAATGCCGAACCACTTCCAAATCCAAACTTCAGCCTTTGAACTTCGTCTCCGCCCTCCCTGGTCAGCTCTTCGACAGCACGCAGAGTCCCGTCTGCCTCTGGTTCCTCGCGAAAAACAAAAACACCGACGCCAACCGCCGCTTCCGCTTGGCCTCCACGTTTGGAGCCAACTAATACTTTTCCCAGACCATGCAGATTCAACTCGAAGACTTGGACTACCAGCGCCGCGCGATTGCTGCGGTGGTCGGCGTGCTCGACGGGCAGGTGAAGAACACCTTCGACAACTCCAACCTCTTCGGCATCCAGGCGAACATCACCGACCTCACGCCCGAGCAGCTTGAGGAAAACAAGAGGCGAATCATCGCGGAAAACAGCATCGCCGAGGAAGACGCCAAGCTCTCGCCTGGCCCGGACGTGTGCATCGAGATGGAAACCGGAACCGGCAAGACGCTCGTCTATCTCCACACGGCCTATGCGCTCTACAAGGCATACCGGTTGACCAAGTTCATCATTCTCGTCCCGTCCATCGCCATCAAGGAAGGCGTGCTCCAGTCAGTTGAGGATTTCAAGAAGCCCCTCGCCGACATTTACGGCTTCGAGCCAGCTTGCTTCGAGTATGACAGCAGCAAGCTCTCTCGCCTGAAACACTTCATCGAGGACACCCAGCCGCAAATCATGGTGATGACCATCCAGTCCATCACCTCCGACGACCGCATCATCAACCAAGTCGGTCGCGACGACTCCTTTCTCGGCCTCACGTTCCTGCAAGCGCTCGGGAAATGCCGCCCCGTCATCATCATGGATGAGCCGCAGGAAGGCATGGACACCGAGAACGCCGTCGCCCGCCTCGCCACGCTCGCTCCGTTGGTGAAGCTCCGCTATTCCGCAACGCACAAGGTCGTGAAAAACCTGCTTTTCCGCCTCACCCCGTTCGATGCGTATCGCGACGGTATGGTGAAGAAAATCGAAGTCCTCTCCGTGGCCGAGAAGAACGACGAAGCGACACTCAAGATCGAGTTCTCCGCCGTCCAGACCACCGGCACGACCGTCAAGGCCAAGCTCACCGTCTGGCGGGTGAATGGCGACGGATTCAAGTGGAAGGAAACCAACTGGCTGAAAGTCGGCGACAACCTCGGCGACAAGTCCGCCAACGTCAGCTACCGCGACTACACCATTGAGCGCATCTGGAAGAGCCTGCACGACCAGAAGCATCACCTGAAGTTCACGAACGGCATCGAACTCACCCTCAAGGAGCGAAACGGCGATGTCTCCGGTCTTTTCCGCCAGCAGCTCCAGTGGCTCATCCGCCGCCACTTCCAGAAAAAGCCCGTGCTGGCCGCGCAAGGCATCAAGTGCCTCTCGCTTATCTTCATCGACAAGGTGGACAACTACGTCCGCGACGAAGGCATCATCAAAGTCCTGTTTCGCGAGGAATACGCCTCGCTCTACCGTGAGTTCTACAAGGCCGAGGCCACGCCCGCCCAAATCGAAGAGTGCCAAGGCTACTACTTCGCCAAGACTGGCGGCGACGAATACACCGACAGCGAGAACGCTATGTTGAAGAACAAGAAAATCTTCGACGAAATCCTCCGCGACAAGCGCGCCCTGCTCGACCTCGCCAACCCGCGCGAGTTCATTTTCTCCCACTCCGCGCTCGGTGTCGGCTGGGACAATCCGAACATCTTCAACATCGCCACGCTCAACGAATCCTACAGCGACGTGAAAAAGCGGCAGGAACTTGGGCGCGGCCTCCGCATCTGCCGCAATCAGGAGGGCCAGCGCGTCTACGACACGGCGGACGTGAAGGAAGGCGAGGAGACCAACCTCCTCACCATCGTCCCCAACGAAACCTACGAGACCTTTGCCGCGCAGTATCAGGAGCAAATCAAGGAAATCTACGGCACCGCCGCCGCTGGCAGCACGCTCCGCAAATCCCACAAAGGCAAACCGGCAAAAAACAAACTCACCCGCGGCAAGCTCTTCGAGTCCGCCGCGTTCAAGGCGTTCTGGGAAAAGCTCGCCCGCAAGACCGACTACACAGTCGCCTTTGATGAAGCCAAGGTCGTTGAGCGCGCCATCGCCGAGCTGAACAAGCTCGTGATTGGCGACTACGAGGCCGAGGTTGTGCAGACCCGTATCCGAGCCATCGCAGCCGAATCGATAACCAGCGAGGAAGTCGGGCGCGTATTCGAGAACCTTCGCGCCAGCTTCACCCCGATCGACCTCGTGGAAGAACTGAGCGAGAACACCGCGCTCTCCTATCCCACCGCGCTGGAAATCGTGAGCGGCATCGAAAACTTCGCCGCCGTCGCGAAGAACCCGCCCAAGTTTCTCGCCGCCGCCTGCGCCCTCATCCGCGACATCGAGCTGGATGAAATGCTGCGCACCCTCAGTTATCACCCCACTGGCGAAAGCATCCCGCTCGCCGAGTTTCTGCCCGTCATCGAGACGTTCCTCCCCATCGAGCCAACACCCGACCGTGGCGTTTATGACGGCGTGGCCTACGGCAGTTCGATCGAACGCGCCTTCACCCGGGCCGCCGAGGACGACAACGAAGTCGTCTGCTTCCTCAAGCTGCCCAAGTGCTACCGCATTCCGACGCCCATCGGCCACTTCTACGAGCCGGACTTCGGCCTCGTCCTCAAGCGCCGCAACCTCAAGTCCGGCGATGCGCGCGAATACTATTTCGTCATCGAAACCAAGAGCACCAGCAACCTCGAAGACCGCAAGGCACTCACCGATTCCGAGCGCTGGAAAATCAAGTGTGCTCTCAAACACTTCGAGGCGCTGCAAATCGAGGCCAAGCTCGGCTACGCGCCCTACATCGCACCCGTGAAAGACTACCAAACCGACTTCAAGACTAAAATTTCGGCATGACTGCACAGAAATCCACCCACTGCCAGCTCGCAGGTTCCGACTTGACGCGTAGATCGATCCGTAGCAGCTTCGCACCAACAACACCCGCCACGCCTCTCCACGATGCGCACCAGGCGGGTTACTTTTTTCCCCGCCGAGGGGTGTGACAAATGGCGAACGGCCCCACCACTTTTGAGCAGCAACTCGCCCTTCTCGAATCCCGCGGGTTGAGCGTGTCAGACCGCACGCTGGCGCTGCATCGGCTAGCCCACGCAAATTACTTCCGCCTGAACTGCTACCGGCATCCCTTCCTGTCCGCCGGTAGTGATACATTCCTTCCCGGCACACGTTTCGATGGTTTGTGGGAAATCTACCGCTTCGACCATCTCTTCCGTATTCTCATGCTCGACGCGATCGAACGCTGTGAGATTTCGTTTCGGACGCAGTGGGCTTACGTGCTGGCCCACCAGCACGGCCCGCAATGCTACGAGAATTCCGCAATCCATCGCGATCCCGCTGCACATCAAAAGACCCTTTCCAAGATTGATGCGGAGATTCGTCGTAGCACCGAGGACTTTCTAAGTCCCCACCGCCGCACTGGGGCCGCCCGGCCTCCCATCTGGATGGTTTGCGAGGTGATGAGCCTCGGCCAGCTCTCAGCCATCTACGACAATCTAGCCGCACCGGCAGACCGGCAGGCCATCGCCGACGCCTATGGCTTCGACGAAAAAGTCCTACGTTCCTTCCTCCACCACCTCACCGTGGTGCGCAATGTCTGCGCCCACCACGCCCGGCTCTGGAACCGCCGCTTCGCCGTTACTTTCACCCTGCCTCGAAAAAAGCCATCCTCCCTCCTTCCTCATTTTCACTCCGACACCCGCGCCATTTACAACACCCTCGTGGTTCTCGTAGGTCTGCTCGACATAATCGAACCGGGCCAGCATTGGGCACGAAAACTCATCACGCTCCTTCGCGACCACTCATGGGACATCACCCCCCTCATGGGATTCCCGTCGGATTGGAAGGAACGCACACTTTGGAAAAAACACCTTTCATGAGCCCAACCGATTTCTCGGCCATCGCCGCCGTCTCCTCGCCCGACCACAATGCGGAGCGCCTCGCCGCGGTGAAGCAGCTATTCCCCGACCTCTTCACCAACGAGGGCCGGCTCAATGTGGACGAACTCAAGAAAGTCGTGGACCCCAAGCTCGTCTCCGAGACCGAGCGCTACGACTTCCGCTGGTATGGCAAGACCGCCAGCAAGCGCGAAGCCTTCACGCCCAGCCGTGCCGCGCTCGTCTGCGACAAGGCCCGCTCCGTGAACCCGGCCAAGGCGGGCGGCAACATGATTATCGAGGGCGAAAACCTCGAAGTGCTCAAGCTTCTCTCCAGTGCCTACCGCGAGCGCATCAAGTGCATCTACATTGATCCGCCCTACAATACGGGGAAGGACTTCGTCTATTCCGACCGCTTCGCCGAAGGCCAAAAGCCGTATTGGGCGCAGACCGGCGTGACCGAGGACGGCGTGAAGGTGGACACCAACACCGACAGCGACGGCCGCTTTCATTCCAATTGGCTCTCGATGATGCACAGCCGCTTGCTCGTCGCGCGGTATTTGTTGAGGCCGGATGGGTTCATCGTTGTCAGCATCGACGATGCGGAAATCGGCAATCTTCTCCGCGTAATGGACGAGGTTTTCGGCGAGGAGAATCACATCGCCACGCTGGTCTATGACAAGAACCGAAAGAACGATGCGAGGTTCTTTTCGGTCGGACACGAATACATGATTGTTTTCGCGCGAGACAAAGCCTGGCTCACGGAACACGACATCGTGCTGCGCGTCGAAAAGGAGGGCGTGGAGGAAGTGAAGGCGGTCTTTGAAAAACTGCGGAAGGAATACAACGACGATTGGGGGAAGGTGCGTGAAGGTCTCAAAGCTCATTACGTGGCGTGGCCTGAAGACGATCCGAGGCAGCCGCTCGCGCGTTTCACCAAAGTCGATGAAAAGGGTCCATATCGTGATGACGGAAATCCAAGTTGGCCGGGTGGCGGTGGGCCAACCTACGAGGTGCTGCATCCCGTGACGGGCAAGCCGTGTAAACTACCAAGCCGCGGCTGGGTCTTTTCCAAGAAGGAGACAATGGACGAAAACATCGCTGCTGGGCTTGTCGTCTTCGGCCCGGACGAAACAACGATCCCCAGTCTCCGCACGAATCTCTTTGAGCGCACTAAGCAGGTGATGCGAAGCGTCACGTTTAGCTATGCGCAAACAGTCGCGCAGGAGTTCGCCAAGATGTTCGACGGCCAGAAGGTTTTCGACAATCCGAAGCCCGTGGGCGACCTGCGGAAACTCTTCGAGTATCTCACTGCGCCCGGTGACCTCATCCTCGACTTCTTCGGCGGCAGCGGCACGACGGCGCAGGCGGTGATGGAACTGAACAAGGCCGACGGCGGGAACCGGCAATTCATCCTCGTGCAGCTCCCGGAACTCACCGCCGCCGATTCGCCTGCGCACAAGGCCGGCTTCAAAAAGATCAGCGACATCACCATCGAGCGGGCGAAGCGCGTCATCCAAAAGCTCGAAAAGGAGGAGAAGGCGAAAGAGCCAACGCTTTTCCCGATAGCCAGACAGGAGGAACTGCTCCGCGTCGCGGAAGACTCGCCGGTTTATGGAGGCAAGCCGCAAGCCGACGGGCTCGGCTTCAAGGTCTTCAAGCTCGGCAAGTCGCATTTTCCGCGCGTGGAGTTCGCGCCGGACCCGGACAAGACCGAGGCGGAAAACATTGAGCTACTCAAGCAATACATCCGAGACAAGGAAGCCACCTTTCACATCCAGTGGGAGCGCGAGACGGTTCTGGACGAAGTGCTGCTGAAGAACGGCTTCATGCTCGACTACACGCTGACGAAGCGCCCCGAGTTCACGAAGAACGAAGTCTTCCTCGCCAAAGACGCGCACAAGGAAAGCCTCATCTGCCTCGACGCCACCATCGCGCCCGAGACCGTGGACTACTTCAAAAAGCACCCCGAGCCCTTCTTCATCTGCCTGGAGCTGGCCCTCGACACGACAAAGAAGTGGAACCTGAAACACCACCTCGGCGACAAGCTGAAGGCGTTCTAGGCGTTCATCCGGCGCGGCCATGCACACCTTCGCCGACCTCGCCCGCACGCTGAACCGCTCCCCGGTCTATCTGCGCGGACTGCAAACGCGCTTCGCCCTGCCCGTGCTCGAAGGCGCGGCCTACCCCGCGGCGTATCTGGCGTTCCTTCGCACCGTCATCTTTCTCCGCACCTTCGGCGTGAGCGAGGACGCGCTGCTGCGGCTGTGGAATCTCGAAACGAAACTGCTCACGCTCCTGCATGTGGACTCCACCGGCTCGCCCACGTGGTTCCTCAATGCCTGCGGCCAGAAGACGTGCCGTAAGCGCCGCCTCCTGCTCACCAACCATGACCTCGGCGTTGCGATCCCCGCGCGGATGCTGCAACTCGGCCTGAACTTCGGCGACGCGCTGCCCGAGCTATTCGCCGGGAAGGAGATGGGCGAGGACGCGCTGCGAGTGTTGGAAAAATACCTCACCGCACTTGCCGCGATCCGTCGCGAAGTCGGCGATGAAATCCCGCACGTCAGCGCTGCGCTCTCGTTTGCACGGCAGCTCGTGCCGCAGACTAAGGCCCGTCGTTCCACAGCGAGCCGGTGATGGTTATGATGACGTTGGCCCAGAACACAGCACTTGGACACCGGCCAATCACGATTGCGATTCAAAGTGACCGCACCGGGATGCGAACCCTTGAATGTCCGCTTTATCCCAGACGCGATTGCGCTCGAACTCTACCACTCGGAGAAAGAGCGATAGGATGAGCGACTTCTTCGTTTACCAGTTCAGCCGGGACCGGGTGGAGGCGGGGGATTTCAGCCACTTTCTCGGCATGTACGGGCTCGACGCGCTGCCCACCGGCCAGCCGCTCGCGGCGCTGATGAACGCCTTCACATTTACCGTGGACGGCTACAACGATCATCCCGACGAATTGCACTCGATCCCGGCGGTCCGGGATTTCTACGGGGCCTTGCACCGTGCATGGCCCTACTGGCTCTACTTCTGCAACCTCGACGACGATGGCCTGCGAATCATGGTGCTCTGCTGTCTCAAGACGCTCTCCGCGGTGAAGGTGGCGGGCGATGCCAATTGCAGGGTGACCTTCGAGCCGATCGAATTAGTCCGCTTTATCGGGGCGGATTTTCCTCCGATGAACCTCATCTGCGAGCGGGCCGGGCTCAGCGAGATGGACATCTACCTGCGCTCAAAGGCTGTCTTCGAGTATTTCGGCCTCCCATACGACGCGCCGCCACCGTAGGGCGGAGCAATCGTAATGCGGGCAATCCTGCCCGCCGACGCGGTCAAAGACACGGCAGTCGAACTCAGCACAGTCGAAGAACGGCAGAGAATCGAGCGGGACGGAGGGACGGGCTGATTATCCGCAGTTCTCCCCCGTTCTCGACGATCCGGCCCTCGCCTGCGAAGGAGCGGGCATGTGCAATCACTACCGGAAGGACCAGAAGGTCATCGAGTGGTCCGTGAGGCGGGGAGAGACGGGGAGACTTGGGGAGTGGGAGACGAGAGCGAGCGCACGCTGGTGGCGATCCGCTGAGGCGTGTGGCCGTTCTACGCGAAATCGAAACCGCAGTTCCTCACGAACGCGCCAACGACGGGAAAGCCCGTAGCGACGGCCTGCTCACCGAGCCGACATGGAAGCAGCCCGCGGGGATCAGGTCCCCGTGCCATCGGGCAGCAGCCTCACCGCTTCGGAATGGTGAGCGGACGCCGGGTGCCCATCTCCTCGATCACGACTTGCTCGGGGCGGAGTTCGAGCACCTTGAACTTTTTTCCCACATGCCCCGGCAGTTCGATGACCTCGTCCGCGTGGATCATTTTCCTCGCACCATCCGCCCCGATGATCACCGCGTGCGTCGCGCTGCTCCGCGCAGGCAGATCGCGGATGAGAACGACTGATTCCTTCGTGTCCACATTTTCGAGGGTGACCTGCGACACATCGGAGAAAATGCCGTGCTTGTCCGCCTTCACCTCGTGCTTCACTGCGGCGATGCGATACGGCAGGCCCTTCAGCACCGCGCCCTGCTGCAATTCCACCGTGCCTGGCGAGTCGAGGTGTTCGATGCGCGCCTTGCCGTCCTTCACCTCGCGCAGGAGCACCGGCACGCGCACTTCGTTGAATTCCTTCATCACGACGCCGTCGAGAATCCCCGGCACCGAATTCGGATCGAGCGGATTCGTGCCGGCGATATATTCCTCGCGGTTTGAGAACCCGTCGCGATCCGAATCCGCATCGAGCATCGCGGGATCCTTCGGGTCGAGCCCGTGGCGTTTGCACCAAGCCTCGAACTTCACGCTTTCCTCCTCGGAAAATGCAGCCAGCGGACGGCCTCCAAACGTCATGTCCGGCAGCGCGACCGGCGCGGACAGGGGCTCTGCGGGCGCGGGCAACTGCGGCGCTCTCTCGGTCGAGGTCACATTATTCCGATCGCAGCCTGCGAGCCACAGCGGGAACGCGAGCGCAAGCATCACACGGGAGGTTCTCTTCATCCGCGCACTGTATGCACGCAGCGCCGCGAGCCAACGGGAAATGCGCCCGCGCGACGGCGGCGATGCAGCAGCGAAGTGATCCACGGAACACACGGAAGCCGCGGCCCCACGCCTGAATCCTAAATCCGGCGATGGGATGTCGCGCAAAGACGCAAAGGCGCAAAGAAGAAGAAGCAGATGCAGACAAGCAGGCATTCACCCACCGGGTGAGTGTGAACCAATGCGCATCTCTTTGCGTCTCTGCGCCTTTGCGCGACATCCGCTCCTCCCATCGCCGGATTTTAGGGTAATGCTGTAACGCTGCGCTGAGGCACGGAAGACTCAGAGCGCCTTCACCGCGTCCACGACGGCCTGCGGGGTGATGCCGAGGACTTCCATCACTTTTCCGCCGGGGGCGCTGAGGCCGAAGCGATCGATCGCGATCACTTTGCCGTCGAGGCCGACGTATTTCCACCAGAGGCCGGAGACGCCTGCCTCGATGGCGACGCGCTTGCGGCATGAGGGAGGAAGCACTTCGTCGCGGTATGCCTGTGGCTGCTGATCGAAACGGTAGAAGCTCGGGATGCTCACGACGCGGACGCCTGCGCCGAGCGTCTTTGCGGCGGCGACTGCGTGCTGCACTTCGCTGCCGGCGCTCACGAGGATGGCTTCGAGTTTGCCGGTTTCCTTCACGGCGATGTAGCCGCCCTTGAGCACGCCTTCGCGGCGCGTCTGCACGGGGATGTCGTTGAGATTTGCGACGGCCTGGCGCGTGAGCGAGAGGAGCGTGGGGCCGGTGGTGCGCTGCATCGCGGCGGCGAATGCGCCCGCGGTCTCCTCGGGATCGGCGGGGCGGATCACGTCGAGATTCGGGATGACGCGCAGGCCGCTCACGGTCTCGACGGGCTGGTGCGTCGGACCGTCCTCGCCCACGCCCACGCTGTCGTGTGTGAAAATGTAGAGCGTCGGCAGACCGCTGAGCGCGGCGATGCGGATCGAGCCGCGGCAGTAGTCGGCGAAGACGAGGAACGTCGCGCCGCTCGCGCGGAAAATGCCGTCATACGCAATGCCGTTCATGATGCCGCACATGCCGTGCTCGCGGATGCCGAAGCGGATGTTGCGACCGCCCCAGTTCGCCGGGCCGAAGTCCTTGCTCGATGCGATGTAGTTCAGCGTGGAGCCGTGCAGGTCGGCGCTGCCGGAGATGAGATTCGGCACTGCGGCCGCGACGGGCTGGAGCACGTCCTTGCCAGCGGCGCGCGTCGCGAGCTTCGCGTCGGCGGGGAACACGGGGATCTTCGAGAGCAGGTCGGCGGCGATTTTGCCGGAGACGTACGAGTCGAGTTCCGTGGCGAGAGCGGGGTTCTCGGTTTTCCATGCGTTAAAAGTGGCCGTCCACTCCGCGTGCTTCGCTGCGAGCGACTTCGCGTGCCCGGCAAAATATGCGCGCGTCTCGGCACTCACGAAGAAATGTTCCGCAGGGAGGCCGAGGCCCTTGCGCGCGCCATCAATGAACTTCGCGCCGCCCTCGCCGTGGGCTTTCGCGGTGCCGGCGACTTCGGGGATGCCTTTTCCGATGAGCGTCTTCGCGATGATGAGTTGCGGCTTGCCGGTCGCGGCCTTCGCCTTTTCAAACGCTGCGAGGAATGCGCCGAGGTCGTTGCCATCAATCGTCTGAACGCCCCACTCGATCGCCTCGAAACGCTTCGCCGCATTTTCGCTCTGCGTGGCGTCGGCCATCGCGTCGAGCGTCACGTCGTTGGAGTCGTAAATGAGGATCAGGTTGTCCAATTTGAAATGCCCGGCGAACGCCGCGGCCTCCATCGCCACGCCCTCCTGCATGCAGCCGTCACCCGCGAGTGCCACGATGTGGTTGTCGAAAATCGCGTGCTTCGCCGTGTTGAATTTTGCAGCCGCCATTTTCTGCGACACTGCGTAGCCGACTGCATTCGAGACGCCCTGGCCGAGCGGGCCGGTCGTCGCCTCGACGCCTGCCGTCTCATGGAATTCCGGATGCCCCGGCGTGTGGGAGCCGAGGACGCGGAAATTTTTCACCTGCCCGTGGTCCACGCTCGCGTAGCCGCTGAGGTGCAGCCACGAGTAGAGGAACATCGAGCCATGTCCGGCGCTGAGGACAAAGCGGTCGCGGTTCAGCCATTTCGGCTCCGCCGGATTGTGAGAGAGCGCGTGGCCGTAGAGCACTGCGCCGATTTCCGCGCAGCCGAGCGGCAGGCCGAGATGCCCCGACGAGCAGGCGTGAACGGCATCCATTGCGAGACCGCGAGCTTCGTTTGCTGCGCGGGAAAGGGCTTCGGTATTCAGTGCGGACATGGTCGTTAAGTCGTGTAAGCGTTCGGTTTCGTTGTGTGAAAAAGAGCGCGCACAGTAAGGGCCGAACCCCGGCAGTCAAGAGTGCAGGACGACGGTGTCGTGTTGCAAGCAAAGCAGGACAAAAGCGTGCGAGCAAAGCAGGACACTAAACGGGAGCAGGGCAATGGAGGAGAAGGACGGGGCGTTTGTCCTTGGAAGGAGGGGCGAGGAGGACGGAGTGA
>Ga0194061_1001228_pt1 | contig 15278 bp, 15 predicted proteins | sample SepL2221m_MetaG_FD_163423 | JGI IMG/M metagenome (GOLD analysis project Ga0194061, IMG submission 163423) | Anoxic zone freshwater microbial communities from boreal shield lake in IISD Experimental Lakes Area, Ontario, Canada - Sep2016-L224-21m | ecosystem: Environmental > Aquatic > Freshwater >...
GGGTTGCGTGGGTCATCTTCGGGAATGCCTGCTTCGACTTTGCCCACCAGGTCGGCACCGACGTCCGCACCCTTGGTAAAAATACCACCGCCCAGACGGGCAAAAATGGAGATAAGCGACGAGCCGAAAGCAAATCCAATGAGTGGATTGAGCAGTGCTGCCATATTGCTGGCAGGAGTCAGGTTGCCGTTGCCCACCAAGAACCAGAAGAATCCGGTCACGCCCAAAAGGCCAAGGCCTACTACCAGCATGCCGGTAGTTGCGCCGCCGCGAAACGCGACGTCCAGTGCCGGGCCAATGCCTCTGGTGGCAGCCTGAGCGGTACGCACATTGGCGCGAACCGACACATTCATTCCAATGAAGCCACAAGCGCCTGAAAGCACAGCGCCGATGACGAAGCCGATAGCGCTGAGTTGGTCGAGAAATACCGCGATCAAAATCGCCAGCACGATGCCGACCATCGCAATCGTCTTGTATTGGCGAGCCAGATAGGCTGCGGCACCGGTTTGAATCGCCGCAGCGATTTCCTGCATGCGCGCATTACCCGCGTCCTGGGAAAGGATCCAACTGCGTGCCCAGAAGCCGTAACCTACGGCAATGAACCCGCAAACAAGCGCCAAAATGAGCGCTGAGTTGCCTGTCATAAATAAACTCCTCTACTGTTGTTTCGCGAAGGAAGAGGCAACGCCAGCGTTGCCCCCACTGCGTTGCTTCCTCTAAGCTCCAGCCCAACATAGCGGTACGGAGTCGATTGGCCAACGCGCGGACTGTAACTTGAAAATTCGAGGTTTTTCGCCGCCGCAAGTACCGAGTCAGTAAAATGAGGGTAAATACTGACCTAAGACAACAATTTCATACAGACTAGAGAGTACCCATGTCCCTTGATAACGTTACCCCCGGAAAAAACGCCCCCGATTCTTTTAACGTGATCATCGAAATCCCGATGAATGCTGATCCTGTTAAATATGAAGTGGATAAGGCCACTGGTGCCATTTTTGTGGACCGCTTCATGAGTACGTCCATGCACTACCCGTCCAACTATGGCTACGTTCCCAAAACCATTTCTGGTGATGGTGACCCGGTAGATGTGTTGGTTATTACACCGGTGCCCTTGATTCCCGGTGTGGTGGTGACCTGCCGTGCCATTGGTATTCTGAAAATGGAAGATGAGGCCGGTATGGACGGAAAGGTGTTGGCCGTGCCAACCGACAAGATCCTGTCACTTTACAGCCGCTGGCAAAAGCCGGAAGACTTGAGCCCCGCCCGCCTGAAAACCATCGCTCACTTCTTTGAGCACTACAAAGACCTGGAAGAAGGGAAGTGGGTCAAAATTTTGGGTTGGGAAGGCCCAGTGGCCGCTCGACAAGAAATCCTTGAAGGTATCGCGAACTACAACAAGCAGCAAGCCTGAAGTAGAAGGCAAAGAGCCCAGCGCTCGGTGCCTGCGAGGCAAATCCGTTTGCTCACCTACCGCGAATATGCCACCCGTGTAAATGGAATTTACGAGGTGGCGGGTGAAGTGTATGATCGTTTGCAAGGCGATCTTCAAGTAAAGTTGAAGCGCCTGCTATCCAAGGAGAATCATGCAAACCGCCCAGTCTTCACGCAATCTTGAACAGCAGACAAAGCGCTCTGACGCTGTTAGCGCTTATTCAGGTCAATACTTGACGTTGCGCTTGGGCGACGAAGACTACGCCATTGACATCATGCGGGTTCAGGAGATTCGCTCATACGAAGAACCAACAAAAATGGCGAACTCACCAAGTTTCATAAAAGGTGTTGTGAACCTGCGAGGGGTAATCGTTCCCATTGTGGATTTGCGAATGAAGCTTAATATTTCCAAAGTGGAGTACAACGAATTCACTGTGGTGATTATTTTGAAGTTGCGTGGAACGGTAATTGGTGCAGTTGTCGACGCCGTTTCTGACGTAGTCAATCTCGATGCGACCATGATCAAGGATGCGCCACAGTTTGAATCTGCCATTGACGCTCGCTTCATTCTTGGCTTGGCAACCGTAGGTGAACGTATGCTCATTGTGATGAACATGGAAGCGTTGCTGAGCAACAGCGAACTGGGAATGGTTGCGTCGTCCTGATACCGCGTTGTCGCGGGCAATCAATCGACGGTTTTCTTACGAACTGCTTTACGAGCGGGTTTGGCCGTTTTTGGTGTAAGTGCGTCGATTTTCAGCGCGGTTTCCAGTTCCACAATGGCATTGTTGGTGTAGTCCAACATGCGTTGAAGCGCTGGCACGGACCGTCTACATGCAATGTAGCCAAAGCCCAGTCTGTCGCCACAACCGCTGATGGTAATGTTTAGCGCCAGGTAATGGGTCGGAATCGATACCGGATAGGCCTCATCCAGTTTTGCACCATTAAGGTAGAGCGACTCTCTCGGCCCAGGCACGTTGGAGATGACCAGATTGAACAGCGGATGTTTCTCAGCCGTACCGGTCACCATGCCTGCTCCAAGTGGAGAGATCGACGTGATGCCGTGGGCCATCTTTTGCAATCTTGGCATCTTGGTCAGGCGTTCTTTGGCTTCTGAGGTGGACTCCACGATGCGCTTGAGTCGTTTCAGCGGGTCGGCAACGTGGGTCGCCAGACTGGCCAGTAACAGTGAAACTTGATTGCCCCCGGCATCGGTTTCTCCGTGCAAGGATACTGGCACCATTGCCACGAGCGGCTTTTTCGGCAATTTGTTTTGTGCCAGTAAATACTCCCGTAAAGCACCAGCACAAATAGCCAGCGTCACATCATTGACCGTGGCGCCAGTTGCCTTGCCAATATTCTTGAGTCTGGAAAGCGAGTAAGACTGGGCTGCAAACCGGCGGGACCCTGAAATTTCTACATTGAACGGCGTGGGGGGGGCCTGAAAGGGCAGCGCCGTTGCACTCTGTGAGTAGGACGCACGCACGATGTCCCACAACCCACTACCTATGCCTGGCAATATGTCTTTACCTGCCCGAGCTACGTTGCCAAGCTGCTGTAGAAGCCCTATCGGTGCAGTTTTGCGGCGCGATGCTGGGTGGTGGGTGAACGGCAGTGCCCAAGTTGGCGCCTTGTGTTCAGTGTCATCAAGGCACATGCTGTTTGCAGCCATGCGGGCTCCTGTCACACCATCCACTAATGCGTGGTGGATCTTGCTGTATGTGGCAAACCGTCCGCCTGGCAAGCCTTCGATAACGTAGGTTTCCCAAAGTGGGCGGTTGCGGTCCAGCAGGTTCCCATGCAGCCTTGACACCATGGCCAACAGTTCCCGTATGCGACCGGGTTGTGGTAGCGCCAAATGTCGCAGGTGGTAGTCCAGCTCAAAATCGTCATCTTCTTCCCAGTACCACAGTCCCATTTTTAAAACAGGTCGCAGGTTGAACGGAGCGATTGCTTTTGGGTATTTGGCCCAGTCGGCCAGCAGTTTGCTGACATAGTCGGGGCCGGAACCAGGCGGCGGCGTGTAGATGTTCAATCCGGCAACATGCATGGGCTGGTTGCGGGTTTCCATCCATAAAAATGCTGAGTCGGTGGGGCTGAGTGCTTGCATGGTTTTTCAGGGCGCTATTGCGCCTGCCGTTGTGCATTTGGGTATTGACCAACTGTACCTGCATTGCAGGCGATTGGCTTGCCTGTCTCGTCAATTGGCCCAATAGACGTATTCGTCATCCGCCGTGAGTGGCTGGTCCAGTGTTTTGTCAATGGCCACCGCCATCTCAATGAAGGACGGCCACAATGGTGCAGGCATACCCGCATGGTGCGCCGCTTGCTTGGTCTTCATTGCGGCCAGTCGTTCCGGTTGATCTTTGGCCAGGTTGACCTTTTCTGTAGGGTCAGCGGCGAGGTTGAAGAGCCAGTCCTTGCGGGGGCGTTCGGACACGATCAACTTCCATTTATCCTCCTGCATGGCGCGGTAGCTACCGTCACTCCAGAATAGCGCGCGCGCCGGTTGGCGATCCGGATGGGCTTTGAGGAATGGCAGCAAATTCACGCCATCGATTGGCCGGTCAGTCGGCATGACCCCACCGGCCGCCGCAACCACGGTCGGCATGATGTCAATGTTGGTAATGGGGGCTGGGTACTGCGTTCCTGGCGCAATATGCCCCGGCCACTTGGCCACGTAAGGCACCCGCAAGCCGCCTTCAAACATGGTGAGTTTCCAGCCCCGATAAGGCTTGTTGACATTGGGCAGACCGATGTAGCCCGGAGCACCGTTGTCACTGGTAAAAATTACCAGGGTGTTTTGGTCCAATCCCTCGTCTTTGAGGGTTTGCATTACGCGTCCAACGCTGCGGTCAATGCTACGAACCATGGCCGCATAAACGCGCATACGATGGTCCTTGATATGGCTCAGTGCGTCGTAGTCAGTCTTTGTGGCTTGCAGCGGTGTGTGCACGCCCCAGTGGGCCAGGTACATGAAAAAGGGCCTATTCTTGTTCTTGCGGATCGCCTGTACGGCTTCATCGGTGTAATAGTCAGCCAGATACTTGGCTGGTTCAAACCATTTGCCGCCGTTGTAACTGACGCCAAAGCGCATGTTGGGCCACAAAAATTTGTCGATCGGGTCAAAGTCCTGTTTCGAGTTTTCGACGTCTGGTGAGTTTTCTGGCAAGTGAAGCCCGCTTTCCATAAACAGGGTTTCATCAAAGCCCTGGCTATTTGGGCGCATAGGGGCAGTGCTGCCCAAGTGCCACTTGCCGATGTGTAAAGTGTGATACCCCCGAGTCTTGAGGGCCTCTGCCATCGTGATTTCACTTGGTGGCATTCCCAACTCGTTGAAATCTTTTGACATTTCAGCCTTGGCCTTGTCAATGATGACAGGGTGCAGTGCTTTGGGGTCTGAATACAAGGCGCCAGCCACCCTGGCCATTGCGCCCGGTGTGGGTGTAAATTCGACACCAAAACGCCAGGGATAGCGCCCCGTCAAAAGCGCAGCCCTTGACACCGTGCACACGGGCGCCCCGGCATACCCCTGGTCGAATCGGACCCCGTCTCGGGCTATTGAGTCAATGTGGGGGGTCGGAACGCCTTCCTCACCGAGACCCCCGCCGTGCGTCGTGACGTCGTTGATGCCCATGTCGTCCGCGAGAATCACAATGATATTGGGTGGCCTTTGCGCAATGGGCGCACTCGCGGTGCTCGGGCCTTGTTCCCATGGCACTGGTTTGTTTGCGTCGCGTGGGTAGCGGTAATCGGTGCTCCAACCCAGAGAGTACTGGAGGATGTACAGGCGGTTGGAGTAAATTCCAATAACCAAAACGCCCAAGGCGATGGCGGCAATCGTCAGACGTTTAGTCAAGGTCATAGGACTTGCCAGGTTAAGTCAACGTGGAGTTCAAAATCAACGCCAGGGAAAGCAAAAATAGTCCCACGGTCAATCGCACACTGATCAGGCTCACAATCGGTTTTACCGGGAACACGTGCGTCTTTTCGATTGCAGCCCACTTGTGAATGAATTTGTCAGACTGATTGGCCTCGAAAGCAAACTTCAGGAAATCCCGGCGGCTTCGGTAGCGCACCATGGCTACATAGTGCCAATCATCCGCGCCTTCCGGAACGAAAAAATTGCCACTGCGCCGGGCAATGAACAGTAGAAGATTGCCGTTGCGAAGCAGTGGCCAGACGATGGACTTGCCGTAGCGTTGGTCGGCTTCGCGCGGATCGTCACCGTAGTGGTATCCGGGCGGATAGAGTGCCTTGGGGCGATAGCGCACCAGGTTTTGCATGACGAATTCCTTGCCATCATCGTTGGCAAGGAGTTGACGCAAGTCATCAACGGCAGCCTTGGCGTGTTCGCTCGTGTCGGTGTCCAACAACTCTTGCAAGCCGGCGTTTATTTCATCGGTAGTCATGGGGTTGCCGTTGCCGCCGTACCAAATCAGGAACGTTATGTACAGGGCCGCAAGTGGCAGGGCGATGGTCATCCAGGTTTGCAGCATGTCGTGTCTCTTCGCTTAAGCGGGTTGGCCAACGGGCGTAAATTGGTCAGCATTGTTCTTCAGCCATTCTTGCGACAGGCTGCCATCTTGCTGGCGCGGGTGAAAAGCCGGCTCCATATAGGCCCGCCACAGTGTGTAGTTGCCGCGAAACATTCCGTCTTTAGATAGCAGCAGTTCATATCCGCTTCGCCAGGTACTCCATTTGAAAAGGCTGCCGTCATGCCACAGATTGCGCACGGTCTGGCGTGTAACGTCCGACAAAAAAGTAACGGTGATGTAACGAAATATTTTGATTCGCCACTCTTCGCTGCCTTGCATTGCCTTGTAGACGTCAAAGGCCGTGCTTCGGTGTTCCGACTCTTCTGCGCTGTGCCACAACCACAATGTCTGTAGCCTTGGCTCGGCACCATGAAGCGCTTCCGGGTGGCGCAGCATCCAGTCGGCAAAGATCGCGGTCAGGTGCTCGGTGGCGGCGGTCGCTCCCACGTGGACGCGCACATCGCGGTGCGCATTCTTTTCCAGGCGAAGCTTCGCGCGACGCTCCAGTTCGTTCTTGAAGCCCTGCTTCTCCAGATGGGCGTTAAAGAGTCCGTGAATGCGCCGGTGCGTTGCTTCCTGTCCGACAAAGCCTTGAACTTCCGTTGCGAGTCGCTGCTGCTGATCTTCGGGGAGTGTCTTGATGCCTGCTCGCACCGAGTCCATGAAATACTGTTCGCCTACAGGAAAACTCATGGACAGGGCGTTGAAGAACGCCGAGCGAAAGGCGTCATGGCCGTTCCAGCGTTGTTCAAACGCTGGCGCAAGGTCAATCAGTAGCTTGCGCACAGTCAGCTCTGTCATGGCATGTCTCCGAAGAATAGGGTCTTTGCAAAAATTGCCCGCTCTTCGGCGGTTGGGTCTATAGTTTATGAAATAGTTTCAGTTTAATGTTTCATATTTCAACAAGGCGACTTCATGGCGAAGAATGTGGCAAAAACTTCAATTAAATCAATCGTAAGAGCTCCCCAACAAGACCGGTCTCGGCAAACAGTGGAAGCGATTTTGGAGAGTGCCGTTCAGATTTTGGAGAGCGAAGGATTGGACGGATTCAAGGTTGCGGCGCTGGCCGAACGTTCAGGCTACAGCGTGGGAACGTTGTACCAGTATTTTGAAAATATTGATGCGGTGATGATGGCGCTGGTCGAGTTGGAGAGTGAACGGCAGCGCCAGACGCTGCTGGCCGAGTTCAGTGATGCGGCGGCTCGGGGCAAGAAGCAGACAACGCGTGATCTGGTCGACATGATGGTGGGCGCGTTCAGCCAGCGCCGGGCGGCTCACCGCGCCATCATCGAGTGGGTGCTGTCGCGTCGTGATGTACGCATGATCGAGGGGCGCAATACATTTCTGGGCCAGATGCTTGCCAGTGTGTCGTTGCGTACGCAAGGCCTCACCATGCAACGCCTGCTGAACCCAACCGAGATGTTTGTGCTGTCCCGCTCATTCCTGGGGGCGTTGCGTACCGCTATCTGGAACGATGATCCGGACACCACCTCACCCCAGTTTGCACAGGCAATGGCCGACCTGGTCGATGGGTACATGTATATGTTGGCAAGACGTGAGACGGGGTTCACGGAAAAGTAGGCTGCCGTCACAAACCGCTAAGCCTGGTTGGTTGCAACTTCATCTCGCAATGTCGCAATGAGGTCTTCCTCCAGCATCCACAGTCGGTCCTGACCCCACAGCAGGGGCATGTCATTCACCCGAAACGAGGGTACGCCCCAGATGCCACGCTCCAGCATGTCCGCCCGGTTGGCTTCGGCAACAGCGTGCCATGCATCAGCCCGCAGAGCCGACTCGATGTCAGATGCGCTCATCCCGGCACGCGTTGCAATGCGCTCCAGTCCGGCGGTACTGGAAGCGTCAATACCTTGGGCAAAAACTCCCTCTAGAAATGACTCCAGCAGTGCAGACCCTTTGCCCGATTTAATAGCGGCGTGCAGTAGTGCGAGCCCGTGCTCCACTGGTTTACCGACCGGGTCGACCACGGTCCCGAACGACTGGCCCAAACGGCTCGCTTCCCGTTTCGTATCACGAAGAATGTATAACCGCTTTGCTAGCGGGACAGGCAACCCGCGCATCACCATGGGTAGCACAAAACGCAGGCGCAATTCAGCCCCGTAGTGGGTCGCCAGTTGACGAATTTGGCGAGCCGCCAGGTAGGTGTAGGGACTCCGCAACGAACAGTAGAAATGAATAATGGGCGCGGGTGTTGTTGCAGCACCTGTCGGCTGGAACTGCAGCTTATTTGGCGGGAAGATGAATGGCGCACTGGCGCTGCCGATTGACGGCTTGACACCCAACCCGGCTTCGCTCAGACGGGCTTCCAGGTAGTGCAGCCGATCCACACCCCAATACCATTCACCTTCAAAATACAGCGTTGCACCCAGGTAGTGCCCAAGGTGTTTGCGAAGCGCAGCACCGTGCGCCAGCGCAGTTGCGGACGCAGCTTGCGGAGCCCTCGCGCTTGCCTCCAGCGGGGGCAGCAAAGAAAGAGCAGACGTCAATCGGTCCGCGTCGCGTAACGACCATGCGCGTAATCGCTCCATATCAGGCGCGGCTGCCGCGTCCGGGGGCGGTACATCATGCCAAACAATCGAAACAGCGTAGCGCGATTGCAGCATTGGCAGGCAACGTGCCAGCAGTTGACTGTAGGGGTCATCCGCTTGATGGAAATAGTGGACTGTCGGCGTCTTGCCCATCGCGCGTCGGCGTATGGCATGGACAGCGCGTCGGAAGTCTTGAATACCGGTGCTGGTAATCAGCCGGGCAATGGCGCGCCCAATGACTGTTTTAACTAGGGACATGGTTCTGCCAATCGATCCTGAATCCATTGAATGACCGCTGGATCGAGACACATTTGCAAGTGACCAATGCCCTCAAACACGGTGGGTGTTATGTTGGGTAATACCTGCGCACGCTGCGGGTAGACGATGTTGTCTTGTGGGGACAGTGCAATGTGGAAGAGCCTGTGTGTGGCCGGCGCTTCGGAAGCGGTGAGGGCGGCAAGCCATTCGCTCTTCCATGTCATCTGAATTCCATTTGGGGTCTTGAGATGCTGCGGAACCTGTGTGCCAACGTGGGGTGTTCCAAGTGTCAGAACGCGCGCCGCCCGTGCAGTGCCATGGGCGCGCAGCCAGGCCCGAACGGCCAGTCCGCCCATGCTGTGCCCAACCAATGCCACTTGCTGTTGCCCGCTGTGGGTCAGCAAGGCCTGAACTGCCGACTCGACCACTTTTGTATAGGTGTCAACGGAGCAGAAAAGGGGTTCAAGATTGACAGCGAACACATCATGTCCCTGGGCACGCAGCACAGGAATCACATCGTCCCAAATGCGGTAGTTGCACAGGTAGCCATGGACCAGCACGACAGGAACGCGCTGGTGCACGCTGTTCGAGGGCAATACGCCTGGGGCTTTACGCGTCCAGGGTTGGCGGAGCAAAAAAATAATGACGCCTGCCCGGTACTCGCCAAACAGTGAACGAATCCAGGAGCCAAATGGCTCAGGCCCGCGCGAAACAATGGCGGTGTAGAGGTCTACCACGGCCATGATCAAAAAAGGCGCAGCACTGACCAGGGCCACTGCCTCCAGCATGAAAAGTGTTTCTTTTGCGTACAACCAATACGCTACGGCGGCGCCCAACATAAGCTGCGTAAAGATGGTGCGTCGCAAGAGTTGTGCAAGCATGAAACTTCCTAAGCGGGTGTGCAAGCCAGTGTACGGCGGGCAGGCTCAATGACGGCCTTCTCAGATTCATAGTCACCGGTCAACACGCGCATCAACAGGAAGCCTGTTTTGGAGGGTGACACCACGACCCGCGCATCAGCCGGGATGGGCCTTGCACTGGAAGTTCCGCCTTCAGAAACGAGCCACAGGTCCACTGGCTTGCCGTCTGCCTTTCGATCATTGATGACAAAGTAATTATCGCTATTGGCGGCGTAGAGCGCGATGGACCAGTACGACTTCAAGTTCGGGTTGGCGGACACGCGCACAGGCCCGGTGGTGACGTCGTACGCACATACCGAATACAGCAGGTCCGGACTGGGCATGACCACCGTGCGGGCGGCAGCGGTCACTGGTGGAGGAAACGCAGCCTGATTCTGCATATTCATCGTCTGCGCTATGGGGCCGTGCATCAGCACCTGCATGATCAGCCGCGGTGCGGCCCAGACGGCAAGCATGTGCACCAAGATCGCAGTGGTGATGAGCGTCAGGACACGATAGAACCATAGGCGATGGTGATCCGACCAGCGTTTCATAAACAGGCCCCCACAGCTTTGATAGTGGGAGGGATCAGGGACGCAGGCGCTGCCTGGAGCTCCGGCTCCGGGTTGTACAGACGCAGCGTCAATACCATTCCACGGTAGCCCGGAGTCGGGAGCCAGTGCGTGTTGGGTAGTTCATGTCCACCGGTTGTGAATACAAAGCGGCCCGTGGCATCGAGTCGTGCGGTAGTGCCGTTCAGGCTGTAGTGTTTGTTGGGGGCATCAAATAGAAACATGTCGTCGGCATAGGCTGTGACGCTCCACCACCTCGCATTGGGTGGCACGCCTTCCACGCGGTAGCTGCAATGGGAGCGCAACGGATGCCCGGCATCATCTTGCGACGCGATGAAATACATGGTTTCGTCGCGACCCAAGGCGAGCAGGGCGTTGAGGGCGATGGTGGCACGGGTATACATGTCTGCGTCCGGGCTGCCCGCCAGCAGGTTTCCTTTCCAGGCACCGACCTGTACGGTTTGCACCATCCATGGTGCCTTTTTCAGAACCCACCACGCCGAGCCAAGACCCACAGCCACTGCACTCAAGTACAGGGCAAACGCGATACTTATCCGCCGCCAGTGACTGCTGTGGCCTCTACTCTGCACAATCAACCTTGGGCAGACCGCTTGCTGGCTTTTGCCAGTGGCTGCCAATGCAGCAGGCCGAACAGGAGTGACATTGCCACGCTGTCGATGAGTGGCCCCTTATAGAGTGCAAGGAATCGGTAGGCAATTGGCAGCTCCAGAATATGGGCGGCTAACAATATCAGCGCCAATTTTTGCAGAAACGGCCCTGCGTCCAGGGGAAGCGTGACGAAGGGTACGGCCAGCGCCAACGCGTATGTTCCCAGGCAAAGTGCTTTAAAAAAACTGTTCATGGTGTTCGTTTTCTGTGAGTGGTTTGGAAGGCCTATGCGGGTGTTGCCGCAATGAATTCTGCGATGACTTTGGCCAGTTCCGGGCCCTTGTCTTCCTGCAAAAAATGCCCGGCACCGCGTGTCGTGGCATGGGGCTGGTTTTTCGTACCGGGCACTAGTTTTAAAAATATCTTGTCGCCGCCACGGGTAACCGGGTCTCGACTGCTGAAAAGGGTCAGGAATGGCTTGTGCCACTGCTTCAGAACTTCCCATGCCTGCTCATTGGCCGCGCGTTCGGGGTTGGTTGGCGTGGTGGGCACAAAGGTGGGAAACAGACGGGCGGCCACTTCATATTTTGAGGAAGGGAAGGGCGCGTCGTAGGCCGCAATCTCTGGTGGACTCAGCTTTTGCGCACAGCCTGAGTTGACAATCTTTCCAATGGGAAACCAGGGGCTGAAACGGGCAAATGCGCGCCAAATTTTGAAAGCTCTAGGGGTAACGCCCTGGGCTCCCGTGGGTAGCCCGCCATTGGCCAGTACCACGCGAGCAAAGCGTTCGGGGCTGTGGGTCACCATGCGCAGGCCAATGAGGGACCCCCAGTCCTGGCAGAACAGGGTCGCGTTTTTGATGTCCACGGTCTCCATCCAGGCAACCATCCAGGCCACGTGGTTGGCATAAGAAAAGTCTTTCTTCGCGGTGGGTTTGTCAGAGCGGCCAAAGCCCACTAGATCGGGCGCGATGACACGGTGCCCTGCCGCCAGCAGGCCAGGGATCATTTTGCGGTACAGGTACGACCAGGTAGGTTCGCCATGCATTAGCAAAATTGGCGCCGCGCTGCGCGGACCTTCTTCAATGTAGGCGATGCGCAGCCCTCCCGCCTCCACATATTTAGGCAGATAGGGAAAGTCGGTGATGTGCGAAAAACGATCTTCCGGGGTGCGCAGGATATGCGCTTTGTCGATAACAGGGAGTGATTTCATATCGCGTTGTCCTGGGTTGATACAGCACCAGCTTTTGCCGCGTTTCGGCGACGCAGCCACTGCCCCAGCTTGCTCATCCAGTGCGAAGCATGGGATGGAAACAGGCGGAACATCCAGTCCATGAGCTTGGCATCGGAGCCGATGAGCACGCGGGTCTTGCGCGTCTCAATGGCTTGCAGGATGACATTCGCTGCCTGTTGCGGCGTAGTGCGTGCCAGTTTGGTGAAGTTGTCGCGCATTTCCTGGTCGGAGTCGGCAACCATGGATACATCGGTGATGCGCGCACTGTTGGCGATGTTGGTCTTGATGCCGCCAGGGTGCACACACAGGACATCCAAACTGGAGCCCCGGAGTTCTTCGCGCAAAGCATCACTAAAGCCGCGCACTGCCGCTTTGCTGGCGTTGTAGATGCCCTGCGTTGGAATCGACACCATGGCAAAGATACTTGAGATGTTGACCAGTACCGAATCGGGGCGCTGGCGCATCTGGGGGATGAAGGCCTGGCAACCCTGCACGACGCCCCAGAAGTTGATGTTCATGAGCCACTGCGCGTCGGATGTGCGCAGCCTTTCGATGGGTGCCATCAGGCCCACGCCCGCGTTGTTGATCACCACATCGGCGCCGCCGAGTCGGGTCTGGGCTTCTTGTGCGAGTGCGTAAATAGCCGCTTCGTTGCCAGTGTCTGTGACCAGACCCCAACAATCGACACCCTTTGCTTTTAGGGTCGAGACAACACGGTCCAGTCCGACTGCATCGATATCGGCAAGCAGCAAACGCGCGCCCCTAGCCGCACTGGCGTGTGCCAGAGCCTCTCCAATGCCAGAGGCAGCGCCAGTAATGACAACCGATTTACCTTGAAGTGTGCGCATGGTCAGTAAAGCCTCTTGCGGTCCACGGTGGTGGAATTCGCCGGCAGACTGAACAACATCCCGTCTTCCCCCACAGTTATGGTCTTGTCGTAGAACTTTGCTGCGTCGCCCAGGAACGCGGGGTAGGCAAAGCGCAGCGGCAGCGGTGGAACAATGTGGTTAAGCACCAGTTCCTTGGCTCCGGCTGATGCGGCCTGGGCAGCTGCTTCTTCAGGTGTGGTGTGGTAATTCAGAATGTCGCGCATGACTTGCGACATATTGTTCTGGTTTTTATTGGCAAATTCTGTTTCCAATATTTTGACCAGCGTGGGCTGAAGTGCCTCGTGCACCAGAATGTCGACGCCTTTGGATAGCGCTTGGACTGACGGGGTTTTTTTGGTGTCCCCGGTGATGACAATCGAGCGTCCCTTGTAATCAAAGCGATAGCCCACTGCCGGATCAATCGGGGCGTGGTCGACCCGAAAGGCAGTGACCTTCAATCCTATGTCGTCTAGCACCACCACCTGATCGCCCTGTCCTGCAGGGGGCAATGTGAATGGCATTCCTTTGCCACCACTGCCGCCAGGCGGCATGATTTTGGGTGTGTGGTGTGCGACGCGGTACCCGAAGTCGAGCACATAGGCGGCGCGAAAGCCATCCACGACCTGCTCGACGCCTGTGGGTCCATACACTGGCGTAGGGGTCTGGAAGGTGCCAACTCCCCAGCGCTGCAAAAGGAACGGGCCAATGCCATCAATGTGATCCGAATGGAAATGCGTCAAAAAGATGGCTTCAATTTTGGCCGCAGGAATGCCCATGTAACCCAAGGTGCGGGCGCTGCCTTCTCCGGTGTCGACGATGAATAGCCGCTCACCGGCGATGATGGCCGAGCATGGCCCCGCCCGAGTCGGGTCAGGGAATGGCGAGCCCGTCCCGCAAAGCGCCAGGTGCAGGCCGTCCGGCAAATCCGCAATGATGTTGCGCCCGACATTTTTGTGGACCATCTGCTCCAGTAACGCCGTGGCAATGGGTCGCTGAAAAGTCAATACCAGCAGGGTCGCAGTCACTGCAGCTACTAGGGTGCCAAGAATCCATCGAGTTTTGCGTGTCATTGAAAATTGTTCCTTAAGGCTAGTTCACAAATACCCGAGCCAAGCGTCCCATTGAACTCCAGTACACATCGCGAGCCCAACCCACGCTGGGAAACACGACGCCTTGCATGATGCCCCCGGTCCGCACGCGCCCACGCTCGGCTCCGGTCTCGATGTCCAAAACCACCACTTCCTCACCGAACTGGCGGTAATCGTTGGTGACCAGTTCGCCCGTCTCGGGGTACAGCACCATGTGGCTGGCACATCCAAAACCCTGTTTGTGCCACAACGGCTCAAGCACGTGCGTTGTGAGGTCAAAACGCCAGGCCCGCAGGTGGCGATTGGACGAGTCATACGCCACCACAATGCGGCGCTGCAGGTCGTAAACCGGCGGGTTGGTGACGCTGCCGCCCTTGGCGCCGCAAATTTCCAGTATGTTGTTGTCGCCAGCATTACTGAGTGACACACGAATCAGACGGTTGGGGCTGGGGCTGACCCCGGCGCCCACCATCCGGAACTGGTAGCGATGCTTGCCGTTGTCCATGAACCAGGCGTGTTGTCCGTCCAGCACCACGTCCCAGCCGTAGGTCTGCGTGGTGTTGCCAATGTAGTCAAAGCGCCATATGGTGTCGAACTCCAAGCCTGCTGTTGCGTCAGACCAGTGGTAGCGAAAAATCGAGCGCACTCCCACCACGTAGACCGTGTTGCCCATGGCGCTGAGGCGCGCAATCGAAGGCTCGGGGCAGTCCACATCATTGCAAGCGCGTGTGACCGTATCCGGGTTGACCACCGTCAATCGCGCCGGCACCGTGTCGGACAGGTTCTTCGTGATGATGAGGCCGTTGTCCAAAATGACGAACGAGTTGTAGGCGGCAGGGATGGGCAACTGCAATTGCGCCAGCGGTGTGCAGTCTCGGTTCAGGCGGTGCAGGTAGCGTCCATAGACCAGATACAGGTCACCATTGCGATGCAGCGCCACGCCGCCGGGCCACATGGGTCCACCGGCCAGTCGCGGTGAGCGTGTGATGGTCTTCAGACTGATCGGGTCAATTTTTTCCACGCAAGCCGTGGTGGGCAGGCCGATCTGGGCGCGCAGGGCCGAGTGCTGCATCAGGTAGACCTCCCCCGGTGCACCCAGCACGGTCATGGTCGACATCAAGGTATTGCGCGTGACGCATTGCAGGTGCTCGCCCGTTTGCAGTGCCAGGCCTGTTGCCGCGCCGCGCCCGGCAATCGCGACCTGCAGTCGCTGCGGCCCACCGTCCTCCGCCGGC
>Ga0194061_1001229_pt1 | contig 15275 bp, 10 predicted proteins | sample SepL2221m_MetaG_FD_163423 | JGI IMG/M metagenome (GOLD analysis project Ga0194061, IMG submission 163423) | Anoxic zone freshwater microbial communities from boreal shield lake in IISD Experimental Lakes Area, Ontario, Canada - Sep2016-L224-21m | ecosystem: Environmental > Aquatic > Freshwater >...
TGGTAGTACCACTCGTCGTTACAGACAAATGGTTTGACGCCTCGCGTGATTGGGTGCCCAACGGCAACTTCTGTGGCCGCAAGTTCCCATGTTGGATTGACCGACCAATCAGTTTCAAAATAACCGCCGAGCCAATCGAGAAACTCAGCTCCTCCTTTTTCTTTTGGTACTTCAACAGCGTAATGAAGGCATGCAATACCGACTCCACGCTTGACAAGCGCCGCGACTTCAGCAAGCCGATTACTCTGCACAACCGGATGCCCTCCACCCCCATCCATAAAAAAGAAAATCGCGTCTGCGTTGGAAAAGGCTGTTGGATCGGCGGGCCATCCACCTTCGTAGGTCTGTGCAACGAGCATCGGTGCACTTGCCTTGAGGCACTTTTCGAGCAGTTTATTTCCCGCCTTAAATTCATGTTGTCCAGAACCATGACTCGCCTTTCCGGCGACCAGCACGAGCTTCTTTCGACCATCGGCGAGTTTCAATCGCTTGAGCCGAACAGACTTAAATTCGACTTTCATCGGTGGACCCGCGTGCAGTTGAAGGGCAAGGATTCCTTCAGCAGCTCTCTTGGCAGTTTCTGCATCGTCGACTTCCGACATCAATTGTCCATTGACGTAATGCGAAAGCTTTTTCCCTTGCGCAACAATGCGGTATTCATTCCAATCGCCAGCTTTTACAAGCTTTTGAAGTTCCTCTGTCTTTCCGATCGATTCCCCGGGCGTCTTCTTTCCATCGGGAGCAATAGTCACTCGCTCACCTCGAGTCGCGAGAATACCTCGGCCTCTCTCTTCGTAATTGATTCCCGTATAGGTTGCCCCAGAATCGATGTCAGCCTGATAACCACCAACCACGAAGTCGCCCATATCCTTGCTGCGATACTGAACGCCACTGTTGTTTCCAGTAATTCGATAGGTAAGCCGTAGTTCAAAATCGTCAAGCTTCCCCTGCTTCCAGATCAGAAAGGTGTTTCCTTGGGTTGGTTTTTCCGCTGTTGTCTGGCCGACGATGGCACCATCTGCAACCGACCAGAACTCGGGCTTCCCCTCCCAGCCTTCCAGAGATGTGCCGTTAAATATTGGTGTAAAACTCGATTCATCATCTGCGGCAAAGCCTAGACTCCCGCTAAGCACAAGCAGCATCGCAAAAATACCGACAAAAGCGTCTCCTCGACCGAAAAACCTTGGCCACGTCCTGATCTCGACACGCATAAAATTCTCCACTGATAAAGAAGTTGTTCTCGGTAGACAGCAGACGTTGTCCGACGGCTCTTTTCAAAAGGTCACATGGGCGTCGCGATACGATTTGCCCTTTTTGCCATTGTTGCCGGTCCGGTACGTCTTACAACGATGACGGCAGCGTACCGGCAGAACGATCATCCGTCCAACGACTCTCTCTCAGAAAAACTTTTTCTGGCGATTTTGCAACCGCCAAGAGAGAGTTCAAGGGACGGAAAGACCAGTCCCGGAAGAGGTTTTCCTGTCTCATTTAGACGGGTCATCGTTGGCCTGACACCGATCCGTCTCGAGATGGAAACTACCGACTCGACACCGCCGGCAGACTTCGGCCTTCCAGCGATTCACGATCCCTCCCAGCCATGTCCAGAAAACGGTCTACGTCGACGACGCGAACACCTACTCGCTGCGCTTCCTTGATCGCCCTATCGCGTCGGCTTATCTCTTTATTGTTCTTCGCGTCAGGCTTTCCTGCATCCACGACGAGCGACGTGGATAACGTCACGCCGATTTGCTCTTCCACGAGGACTCCACCGATACCAGCGATCACTCCTTTGAGTTGATCGAGATCGCTTGCGGGATCGTTGTCCAACTGTACAAATCCCACCACGACAATTTGCAACTGTCGATCTGGATCCCAAAGACTACTTGCGACCACATCGCCCGCCACAATCAAATCTCGATTTGAATCTTTACTGATTCTCGCTCGTACCGAGGTTGGCCCTTCAAGACGAATGACTTCAATGATTCCCTTTTTGCTACTGACCAACGGAGCAGGCTCGTCGCCATGAAATACTTCGAAGAAGAGTCCTGGTCGCATGGAACGCGTTGTTGGCACTTCCACGATCACCTCGCGCAAGAGTTCGTCTACCACCGCGATTCGACCATCAATTTGGCGAATCCGCTCATCTTTTGGTCGAGTAGCACGAACGGCGGCCTGTGCCTCGGGGCTTGCGGCATCAAGAGTCGCGAGCAGACTGTTGGTTTCTACAATTTTTTTGTCGCGTTCACGAAGTTCTGCCAACACAAGCCCAACCTGCTCGGCTGATGTTTTGGCACTAAAATCTTTTTGTATCTTTATTGAAACAAGACTTTTTGCCTTCAGAATCTCTTCTTTGATCCCGTCGAGTTCGCGAGATCGTTCATCAGATTTTTTTTGTTTTGCAAGAATCTCATCTGATATTTTCTTGGTAGAAACAATTTCCTCATCAAAAGTTTTCTTTTCTTCTGCCCTATCCGTTTCCAATTTTTTTAATACTTCATCTTTTTTAGTAAGTGCAATATTGGCATTGGCTTCTTTGCTTTCCATCTCAGCCGCTGCTTTTGCGAGATCCTGTTTAGACATCTTTATCTGTTCGTTTTTTTCTTGAATGGTGGCCAACAAAGCGTCGGTAAGATCGACAAAAGTTTTCGGTTTATCTTTGATGAAATCGTCAAGCTTTCCGGCAAACAGATTGGTTACGTCCGTTTCAATATCGCTCTGTATTTTTTCTTCCGGATAACCAATCAACTCCTGAAGCTTTTTCCGGAAATCATCTGTCGCGTTTTTATCAGTGGTTGCCTTTTCGGCAGTGGTTGTCGCCTCCTTAGCCTGTTTTTTGAAATCCTCTCTCTGCGAAAAAAACAGGTAGGTCGTGATGGCGAGCACGAATGTCAGCATGACAAACACAATGAGCGCGATGTTGAGTGCCTGTGCTACGGTGTTACGGCCTGTACTCATAGAGTCTCTCATTCCTTAAAGGCTTTGGGCCCAGACGATTGACACTCATGCGATCTCGAGCGAATCGTCGCTCAGTTTTCTCAACTCACTTTTTGTATGCCTTGAATCGACGCCGCGCCCCGGTTGGGTTTATCTGACACGCTGCCGGTGGGATCATGCAGCCATATCGATTTTCCAGCAGTTCCCCATAGCGCCACAATGTTCCCGCTAGGCAAAGCACGCCGAGTTTGACGTTCGATCAAAAATGATTGAAGAATGTGTCTCCGATGTGACTCCACGCTTTAGCCAATGAGTTTGACCCCTGGCTTGGCTACTGGAGCCATTGGCAATGGCCCCATCTCATAGCTGGGCGGTGTGAGATCCTCCGTGGAAGCGTTGAGTTGATCCCACGTGATTCGCTCTCCGGTGTAGGCGACCATTCTTCCCATGATCGCTACAAGTGTGCTGCGACACATGTAAGAACCGTTGTCGATCGGGGTGCCGGAACGGATGGCAGCAAACAATGCATCGTGTTCGGATTGATACATATTTTTTCCATGACCTTGAAACTTCCAAGGCCTCGCTCCCTCGATCGCATGCTTCATCAAATCGCAACTGCCTTCAGTGCCGATGACGGTGTCTTCAACATCTGTGAAACAGTTGCCCATCTGTCGGCAGGAGGAGTGAATACGTCTGCCGTCGGCGTAGGTATAGACGATTGAAAAATGGTCGTAGATGTTTCCAAATGCCGCATCGGTGCGCACCTCACGACCTCCTACACCGACTGCGGCCATCGGTGGTTCGTCACCCATCACCCACACCGCCTTATCGAGTGAATGAATGTGCTGCTCAACAATGTGGTCACCAGAAAGCCAGTTGAAATAAAGCCAGTTCCGAAGCTGCCATTCCATATCACTCCACTCGGGCTTCCGTGGATGATTCCAAAGAAGACCCGTAAGGTATCGAGTGTAGACGACCAGCGGCTTGCCAATTGCGCCATCGTGAATCCTGCGGATCGTTTCAACTTTCGGCTCGTCGTATCGAAAGCAGAGGCCGGAAACGATCGAAAGTTTTTTTTCTCTTGCCAGCTTGCATGATTGCTCGACCGAATGAACACCTGGAACATCGACCGCGACAGGCTTTTCGCAGAATACATGCTTGCCTGCTTTGATCGCAGCTGCCAAGTGGGCTGGACGAAAATGCGGCGGAGATGCCAAGAGCACCACATCAACCCCCGACTCAATGACTTTGCGATACGCATCGATCCCGACGTAACGACGTTCTGGAGGGCAATCCACTTTGTCGGAGATGGTTTTCGCGAGATTCTCGTGGCTGCTGGCAAGTCGATCGGCAAAGACATCTCCCATCGCAGTGATTTTTGCGTTTGAGTCTGCGGTTACGGCGTTCACTGCCGCTCCGGTCCCACGGCCACCGCAACCAATCAAACCAATCCGAATGGCATCGGTACCTGCGGCAAACACACCTCCGGCAGGAAGAGTCACCAGCGTTGCCGCTGAGACTGCCGCCGTAGAAGCCTTGAGGAAGTCTCGTCTTGTCTCGCCTTGTGTCTGCCGGGGCATTGATCAACTCCTGCTCGTGTGTGGTTCAAAATAGTTTCGATGTGATGCGTCTCTCGAAAAGGGAAGTCATGGCCGAGGCTATCCCAGAAGAGAAGTCTATGCAAAGGCTTGCGTGACGATCAACAAAAAACGCTGGTCGCTGGTATGAATTCGGATAAATCTTTCTCTCGTTTTAATGATTTTTATCGGCGATTCTTGGCGACGAGGGCGTTTATCGCACCTTTGTCATGAACCGCTCGAGCATGATCTCGAGTTCAGAAGCATCCACTCCAAATGCAGCGTGAAAGTCTTCTCGCCGCTGTTGAGAAGAATCTTCCGAAAGCGATGGCTTCTGCCCAAGAATTCGCATGTATTCGACAAATGCAGGCTTCCTTGTTTTGAGTAGAAAGTAGGTCAATGCCCAGCTCTCGGCATATAAATCCAGAGCGTCTCGAGGAATTCGAAACAGTTCGTCGCTGATCATCATTTTTTCAATTGCACCGGCACGATGATGCGTTCGCCAATGATCCAACCTCGGTCGATTGATCTGTCCTACGCCGCGCCATCCCCTCGCACTCTCCAGATCGGGTGTTTCAAAATACATCGCCAGTCCTTCACTCACCCAAAGTGGAATCGGTGCCAGACGCTGATGCATACCGCAGTTAAATGCCATCTGATGAGTTGCTTCGTGCACCAGCGTAGCAACCAGCCCAGCCGCAGCTGGACTGCGAAGAATCTCGAGACCATTGCGACTGCCGCCACCGCGAGGGTTGAGCAGATCCATTCCCGTGAGATCGAACGTCACCACTCGATTGCTCATCAAGTTGTAATAACCAACCACATTCTCCGCCGCAGGACCAAGTTCATCTGCCGACTCTTCTACATATCGGCTCTTTGTTGAAAAAATCACAACGATGTGCGGTCGCGTCGATTTAACAAGCTCTAGCCCGGCCTGTTTCCAGTAGTTTTGAAATGCGTCGTGAAGTCGTTCAAAAAGAGATGCGCACCACTGCGCATAGCCTCGAGTGGTATCGAAGCAGACGATGTAGTGCTTCGTCTGAAGTACTTCAAAACCTTGTGGAAGTTCTGCGAGAAGACGTTGACTGATAATGTCATGATCATGATCATGCAAAGATTCTTCGTCTTCGGAGTCCGACCGAGTTTGTCGAGATTGAATCAATTCTGCTGGAATCAGTTCAAACCGCTCATCGGCCTGCTCAAGAAGCACTCCACCATCTTCCCCTTCAACAACGACCCGTCCTTCCACGGTTCGAGCACCGTCTGGTCCTGAAAGGTCAAATATCTCAACAGCAACGCTTTGGCTTCCTAGCACAAAAAGAGTCACGTACATTGCCAGCGCCGTCCTGCTTTGATAACGCGGTTGCGACTGATGCAACATGCTGCGACCTTTGGCGACTCTTCGTAAAATGACACTCCGCAGGATTTCCAGCGGCCGCGTCGATCGGCTTTCTTCAACTCCGAATGCATTCATGGAAAACTCTGTCTTCAGTAGCAATCGGTTCTCATGTCTTTCATTCTGTTCCGAAGCATCTCTTTTGCCGCTCTATCGTAGGGGCATTTACTATTTCTTACGAACGATCGACCTCAGAAACTGACTCGATACCACCACCTGAGTCGCTCTTTGCCCATTGTGCCTGTCTCCACGGAACCCACACAGGCCTCGCCTAAGTCAGGCGCAGAACTTTTTGTGTTGAAAGAACTGCTCTGGCAGCACCAAACGGGTACCGGTAGCGTCCGCATCACGAAGCTCTTCATTCATGTATCTCTACATGCGTTCACCTTGTCTTGGGCAAAAAATGCCACACAGGCACCATAAAATCGATCTCAATCGCAGAGTTTTTTTTCGGAGACAACTTATGAACATGCGGGTCTTTGATTCATCGCAGCGGCTTTTTTCAAGTGCGCAAACGCTCGGCTCATCGGCGCTATCGGCGCTATCGGTTCATAGGATCGTTGTCTGTTTTATGCTGTGCGTCTGCGCAAGCGGATGCTCGAGCTGGATTCCTTGGACAGATCCCGGAAAGCTCGCGAAACAAACTGAAAAATACGGACCGACCGCCGATCAACGCATTCGAACTCTTCACGAGCAGGCAAAGGTTGCCGCTGCGGCAGATGGCGACAAACAGGCAGCTTTTACTGCGGATCTCGCAAAAAGCATCGTTGTCGAGCACGACCCTCGCGTGCGATGCGAAATCATCTCGATCGCTACGAATTTCAACACACCTTCTGCGCTGGGAATCTGTGAAGGTGGACTTGAAGATCCTGAAATGAGCGTCCGACTCTCTGCATGTGACAGTTGGGGGGAGCGTGGCGGCGAAGATGCAGTGCCATTGCTCGGAGAGCGATTTTTAAAAGATGCTGAACTGGATGTTCGTCTTTCGGCAATTCGCACGCTCGGATCACTTCGCGATAAGGCGGCCATACCGACACTTGCCAAAGCACTTGAGGATCCCGATCCCGCCGTGCAGTACAGAGCCGTAGCCTCTCTCAAGCAGGTCAGTGGCCGAGATCTTGGTGATGACGTGAACGCTTGGCGAGAATGGGCGCTCGATCCAACTTCCAGCAGTGCTGCATGGTCGATCACTGAGACATTTCGAAAGATTTTTTAATGTGGCTTCTCAACACGATTGCAAAATCAGCGACGAATGTTCCATTATTTCGAGAACCGTGCTTCGCGCGTCACCACAAATACAGTTTTTCAGAAACTGCCGAAACAACGCATGTTCGCCATTGCGTCCGCCTTTCGTAGTCGATGTAAAATATTTATCCTGCGTCTCAAATTTCGAAATAAAGATGTTCTTTCCGGTTTTCAGATCGTTTGTAAAGACAGGTAAAAAAGACTGTCTTGAACGTATCCCGAAAAGTTCTCTTTTTGCGGTGCCGCGGTCTATCGGGCGAAATCTCGGACCACAAAAAGGCCGATACCTTTTCGGTATCCAGACTTTCGGTTGCAAAAATCTGCACGGAATTCCTTTTCGATTTTCAAGGGCGTAGACGTCTTTGAATGCCGATACACGCACAAGATAATATCTTACTTTTGGAATGCCATGTCTTCACTCAAGCCGAAAACAAATCCCGCTGCTGATGCTGCCGACTCAAAGCAAGCACGTTGCGATGGCCGTGATTTTCGCGTCTGCCTGTTTGGTGGTGCTGGACTGCTTGTATGGATCACCCTGATCGCCCACGGACAGTTAACGGCAGCACCGGCGGATTCAGCGACTCCTCTGCGAAAAAATTCATTTCTCGATCGGATTGAGCAGGCATTCACTGGCAAAGAACCGGCCGCGTCGCCAACTAAAAAATCCGCCGCCGGATATCCGTCCTCCACTACCGCTCGCCGAGGTGTCTCTTCAGCGAACCGGCCAGCAACAAAAACACCGTCAAAAATCTCCAACCCACCGACCGCCAAGCGCATCGCCCCGCTAGTGAAAGAAACTACTCCGCCTCCAACACTTTCTGATGCACAGAAACTGGCACTGTCGCTGGCATCTTCAGCGCACAAAGTCATGCAAGCGGCACTCGATCCGAATGCTCCGGTCGAAATAAAAAAAAGGCCCCTGAAAGTCGCTTCATCAGGAACCATTCCGGATCAACTTGTCTCAAAAGAAACGATCTCCTCTGAATTTATTGCAACAAACACTCGTTCAAAACAGGTTATAAATCAGCGTAAAAAGACGCCTTCGGTCCGCGAACCGGCTTCCGGAACACCCGCGCCCCGCGATGTCGCACTTGAGCGTCTACGGATGAGGGTCGCGCAAACCCTTACCACGTATATGCGTCGTCCGCTCAACACCGTCGACAACACTCCTTGGGAAGTGATGCATGGATTTATCGCCTTTGGTATCCCGACGAAGGTGCGAGTAGGAGGTCCGCGAGGAGACTTAGTCAACGCAATCGGGTGGATGAATATGGCTGGACGCTGCCGGGGGCAAGTAATGCTTGCTGCACTGGATGATCATTTTATCGCGATGAAGGGATTTGGCGTGCAAGGGCATGCTGCGCAGTACTTGGCGATTCTTGCACAAAGTCGCGTCGCGAAAGAATCGCCCATTTCTATCGGCTCGAAATCATTCACCGTAATGGACCTCATTCGAGAAGAACAGAAATCATGCCGATCAAATACCGAACTCACTTTTGCCCTTATCGGACTTGCGCACTATCTGCCAACGGATGAAACGTGGACGAGCCGTGATGGAAAACAATGGTCGCTTGAAAAATTGGTGGAGGAGGAACTCGAGCAACCGATCCGCGGTGCCCCGTGCGGTGGAACTCACAGACTCTTTGGCTTGGCATACGGATGTCAGCGAAGGCGACACGCCACGGGAACACTCGACGGCGCGTATGTGCGGGCTGAAAAGTTTGTACGAGATTATCAACTGATGACGCTTACTCGTCTGCAAAATAATGATGGTAGTTTCAGCACAGAATGGTTTAAATATCCGGCTGATCGCAAGGACGACATCGATCGAAAAATTCAAACAACAGGTCACATGCTCGAATTTCTAGTCGGATCGATCGATCAGGAATCACTCTATAATTCTCGCGTTACCCGAGCCGTTTCTTTTCTTGCCAACGCACTTTTAAGCGAACCCAAACGGGAGTGGAAAATTGGTCCAATGTGCCATGCTCTGCACGCTCTGACAATTTATCAGGAGCGAGCATGGGGCGTCGTGCTCCCAGGCGGTGTTGCCGCTTTCCACGGGCCGATGAAGGCTCGCTCACCGAATGCTCCGCAGTTGGCAAACGATAAAAAAGGCCCTGACAGTCGCTCTGCCAAGTCACCGAGTTCTGAGAACAAAGGTTCTGCGACTCGATAAACGCCGCAACGGTTCTTGGCGGCTATTGTTGAAAGACGGGCGAAAGAGAGACCGACAGTTGCCGATCGCTGAAGTGAACCTTACATTTCGGCATCTGCAAAAAATCTTTCTGCGGGTGCTGCAACTTTCCCATCGGCAACAGCATTCAAAATCGTCCGGGCTCGACGGAGCGATCGCATGTCCACCGAGTCACTGCCACCACAACTCGAGCATATGCTCGAAATCGCCAATCGACTCCTCGAGACGACGGAGTCGGATGCGGTTCTGATCCTGATCGACCACCGACTCGACTGGCCGAGACTGCGGGCGATCTTCGGGTCGGCCAATGTTCTGGTTGCCGCAGACGAAGCACAGATGCTTGAAGGATCGGATGACCTTGGCATTCGCAAAGTGGTCTTGGACGTTGCCGAACTGCCGGTTCACGAGCGACTCACTCAAGCGCTGCTTGAGGGTGTCGCGGCGGAGCTTATCCCTTCGGCGGCGCAAGTTGTTGCGGTTTACAGTGGTTTTGAAGCAGGCGAGATCGATTCTGTCAGCGTTCTTCGATTGGAAGAACATTTTGGACAATTGACGAGTCGGGATTTGCGCAATCTCGAGACCAAAGTTCCACTGGAAACGCTCAAGCTTGTCGTTGACCTTGCCGTCGAGATCGGAAGAGAGGGACGAGAAGGTAAGCCAGTCGGCACTCTCTTTGTTGTGGGTGACACACGCAAAGTGCTTTCTTCAAGTCACTCTGCCGGATTTGATCCGGTGCGAGGCTACAACCGATCCGAACGAAGACTCACCGATCCGCGTGTTCGCGAGGGAATCAAGGAAGTTGCTCAGCTTGATGGAGCATTCATCGTTGGCCCAGACGCCACGATCGAAGCTGCTGCTCGTTACATCGATGCTTCGGCTGAAAATGTATCCGTCGCCAAAGGACTCGGAGCGCGTCACTGGGCTGCAGCGGCAATTACGCGTCGGACAGAAAGCGTCGCCGTGGTCGTGAGTGAAACCAGTGGAACGGTGCGCCTCTTTCAAAACGGTGAAGTCGTACTTCGAATTGAACCGTTTCGCCGTCCAATGAAGTGGAAGGATTTCGAATACGAGCCTCCGAGCGTCGATTGACAGCCGCAGCGAAAAAATCTTTTTCAAATCGATATTCTACAGACAGAGAATTACAAGGCCCTTGAGTCGCACTGACTGATGTCCGATTCGCATACCTTTCAAGAGCGTCTCCCGGATCTCACTGGCAAGACAGTCTGGGCGATTGACACCCTTTCCCGCGTGTATCAACTTTTTCACGCGCTGCCGGAAATGAGCAGTCCAGACGGTACACCCGTCGGAGCGGTTTACGGATTCGCACGAGATCTACTCGATGTCGTGGAAAATAAGCGGCCTGATTATCTTGTCTGCGCCATTGATGCTCCGGGGCCAACATTTCGGCACGAACGATTTGAAGCGTACAAGGCCACGCGAGCTGCGATGCCCGCCGATCTGGTTCCGCAAATCGATCTGGTGCGCAGGCTTCTTTTTGTCATGGATATTCCCGCTCTGGAACTCACTCGATTCGAAGCCGATGACATTCTTGCAACCATTGCTACTCGCACCGTGCGAGCGGGTGGATCATGCATTATCGCCACATCAGACAAAGATGCCCGACAGTTACTTTCCAGCCACGTCACGATTCTCAATCTTCGTTCTGGACAGCCCTTTCGCTCAATCGAACTCGAAAAAGAGTGGGGCATTCGACCGGATCAGGTGGTTGACTTTTTGAGCTTGGTGGGCGACGCGGTCGACAATGTTCCGGGAGTCCCACTCATCGGTCCAAAAAATGCATCCGAACTTCTCAACCAATTTGGAACACTCGACGAAATACTTGCTCACGTTGATGATGTGAAGGGGAACAAAAGGCGAGAAAATCTTAAGGTCTACGCCGACACCGCAAGGTTTAGTCGCGAACTTGTCCAACTTGACTGCGATGTACCTCTTGAAATTCCTTGGGAAGCGGCAAAGCGCACCTCCCCCGATCCTGATCGCCTTGCAGACTTTCTGCGTGAACTTGGATTCAAAAGTCTTGTCGACAAGATTCTCACCTCTGCTCGTTCGTCTCCTCTTCTCTCAAAAACCGTTTCCTCGCCTGCAGTTCGTACGGGATCCCCACAAAAACAGTTTTCATTTGGTTTTGACCAATCGATAGATGATCGTGCAATCACAAACATTGCTTCGCTTTCAGAAGAATGTGCCATCGTCGAAGGAGATGAGGCTCTTGCATCGCTGGCACAAAGCCTAAACGTTCCCAGCGGTTTCACAATTTCGACAGCATTTCTTGATGAACCCACTCGTGGAAGTTTTCTCGGCATTGCCATTCGCATTCCATCCGCTTTTTCTGCATGGATTCCAGCTGCCGCGGTGCTCGAGGCAAGCCCTGGGGCCGAGCGACTGCGCGCCATTCTCGAAAATCCGTCGATCAAAAAGCGGGGGCACAATCTGAAAAGACAGTCCGTCGCTCTTCAGTCACACGGAATCAGATTGCGAGGAGAGTCATTCGATTCACTGTTGGCCGATTATCTTCTTGACGCAGGAAATCGCAATCACACGCTTGCCGAGATTGCGAGGCGACACGGTCAAAAGATTGATGTTCTCACGACTGATTCTCACAATTCGCTCGAAGATCCTTCAAGCTCTTGCGAAGCGTCAGCAGTCACAGAACTCGTCGAGACACTTTCCAACCGATTGTCGATCTCACTCGAAGAAGCCGCGTTATCGCCGCTGTTTACCTCGGTTGAAATGCCACTCTCGTCTCTGCTTGCCGACATGGAATACCGCGGTGTGCGAATCGATGAAGGAACGCTTTCTCGGCTGTCGACTGAATACGCTGAGCGACTTTCCAAACTTGAGGAGGAGATCCACACGCTCGCTGGACATCCTTTTTTAATAGCCTCACCGCTGCAAGTGCGCACCGTGCTCTTTGATGAACTTGCACTGCCGGTAGTCAAACGCACAAAAACCGGACCAAGTACCGACGCCGAGGTGCTCGAGGAACTTTCTCCACTCCATCCGCTTCCAAAAAAACTTCTTGAACATCGACAATATTCAAAGCTGAAAAGTACCTATGTCGATGCTCTTCCCGCTCTCGTCGATCCTCATACCGGAAGAATTCACACCTCGTTTAATCAGTCGATTACCGCCACAGGGAGGTTGAGTTCGAGCAGGCCAAATCTTCAAAATATTCCAATTCGATCCTTACAAGGTCGAGAAATTCGAACTGCATTTGTACCGGGGCAGGTGGGATGGGAGTTTGTGGCTGCCGATTATTCGCAGATCGAACTCAGGATTCTCGCTCATCTTTCCGGCGATCAGGTGATGCGACATGCTTTTGAGACCGGCGAAGACATTCACACGCAAACCGCTGCGGCTGTCTTTCACGTTGACACCGAAGCAGTGACTGCCGAGATGCGACGCAACGCCAAAGCAGTGAACTTCGGGATTCTTTACGGCCAGAGCGCTTTTGGACTGGCCGCATCGCTGCGAATTTCAAAAAGTGAGGCTGCTGCGTTCATCGCTGCCTACTTTCAAGCCTTTTGTGGTGCCGCCGAGTTTATCGATCGAGTGCTTGAGGACTGCGCCAAAGAAGGGCAGGTCAAAACGATTCTTGGACGCCGTCGAATGATTCGCGGAGTTCGCGACAGCGGCGTGCGAAAAAGTGGTTCCGGAGGATTTTCTCTCACACTTCCAGAACGCGAGGCTGTCAACACCGTCGTGCAGGGATCGGCCGCCGACTTGATGAAGCTTGCCATGCTGCGAGTTGACGAACGCCTGCGTCGAGAATCGATGCAGGCTGGAATCGTACTCCAGATTCACGACGAATTGGTACTTGAATCTCCGCCAGAAGAAACTTCTCAGGTGCGACAGATTCTTGTCGATGAAATGCAATCGGCTATGGCTCTCGATGTGCCCTTGATTGTTTCGATTCACGGCGGCGCAAACTGGGATGCATGCGACAAGCAATGACACGCCTTCTTCGGATAGCAATCGCCTGCAAAAGAACTCCTGAAACGAAATGAGACCCGCCATGAACATCATTGGCCTCATCGGGAAAATCGGCTCTGGAAAATCTGCCGTTGCGAGCATTCTCAGTGAATTCGGTGCACTCGTCGTGGATGCTGATGCGATTGCTCATGCCGCACTCGATCTTCCAGACGTTCACAGCCGTCTTGTTGAATATTTCGGAACATCGATTGTGTCAAATGATGGTCGCATCAATCGTCACATGCTTGCCACGATCGTCTTTGGTTCCACCGAGAAACATACTCAGGCAAGGATCGCCCTTGAATCGATCGTGCATCCAGAAGTGTTCAAACAGATCCAAACACAGATCGCTCACGTGCCTTCGCATACTACGATCGTGCTGGACATCCCGCTGTTGCTGCAAGCTGGCTACGCGAAACAGTGCTCGCATTTGATTGAGGTTCTCTGCGATGAAGCCGTTCGAAAACGCCGACTTGATCTTCGTGGATTATCTCGATCGCAGCAGTCTGCGAGAGAGGCTGCGTGGATTGCTCCTCGCACCGATCACGCATTGTCTTTGCGTGAGTTTTCCGCTCAGCGAGAAACCACGAATTGTGTATCGACCATTGATACCAGCGGCCCTTTAGAAAACACCCGAAACCTACTTGCATCATTCTGGAAAGAACTTCTCGCAGATCCTCGAAGCGATCGCTGAAGGTTTGAACGCCCTTCTGTCTGTGCCGCAGAGGCTGTTCCAGACACAACTGGCATGTTTTTTCGGTCTGATCACGGCACGGATTGCCGAGAATTGATTTTAGAACCAGAATTCTGTTGACTTTCCGAGGGGCGGCAGTCTTCTGTCTCTTCTGCTTTGCTTTTCCCACCTCACTTCTCACATCGACGATCTTTTCTTTTGCAGTTGTGCTTTGATTTGTTTTTCTCATTTTTCTATTTTTAAATTCTCTTCCCAGTTATTGCCTCCGTTTTCCATTTGCTCCACGCTGCGCGTTCTTGAGAACGTGTATGAATCCGAAGCTCTTTTGTCGAACCGCTACGAAAACAAATCTCTCACAATTCCTCTCTTCACCACGTGAACTGCCTGGCTCCCATTCCCATGACAGAAGACTCTTCCACTCCACGACGGCCTCGTCACGCATCACTTGAATCACTCGAGGAAGCCGACGACTCGCTCCATGCTGCAAAACAGATCGCATCATTCGACGAGAGTGGTTCTCCGGTTGAGGCACACGGTGCAACAGGGAAACGCAACCGACGCTCGCCAGCAGGACTTGAGCCCACCGATCAACCGATGTCGCTTGCCGAAGAGATCGCTGAGGAAGTTGCCCGCGGTGACATCGAACCGCAGGATCGCTACGAATCGCTCAAAAAGGGTGACACGTACATCACGCAGCTTCAGAAAATGACGATGCCCGAATTGATTGAACTTGCCCGCAGTGAGCAGGTAGGTGACATCACGGGGGCAAAAAAACAGGATCTCGTATTTCGAATCCTCAAAGAGCGGGTCAAGCTGAACGGTTTGATGTTCGGCGAGGGAACGCTTGAAATTCTTCCGGATGGTTTTGGATTTTTACGAAGCCCTGACTATCACTATCTTTCTTGCCCAGACGACATTTACGTCTCTCCGAGTCAGATTCGTCGCTTTGGCTTGCGAAATGGAACGAGCGTTGCAGGACAAATCCGACCGCCCAAGGAGAGTGAGCGGTATTTTGCACTCCTGCGAGTTGAGGCGATTCAAGGAGAAGATCCTGCCAAACTCGCTACGTGTGTTTTCTTTGACGATCTGACACCACTCCACCCAGATAGACGAATGGCGCTTGAGAATACTCCCGAAGAGATCGCCATGCGGGTGATCGATCTCATTGTTCCAATCGGATTTGGCCAACGAGGCCTGATCGTTAGTCCGCCACGAGCAGGCAAAACGGTGCTGCTGCAG
>Ga0194061_1001230_pt1 | contig 15248 bp, 4 predicted proteins | sample SepL2221m_MetaG_FD_163423 | JGI IMG/M metagenome (GOLD analysis project Ga0194061, IMG submission 163423) | Anoxic zone freshwater microbial communities from boreal shield lake in IISD Experimental Lakes Area, Ontario, Canada - Sep2016-L224-21m | ecosystem: Environmental > Aquatic > Freshwater >...
ACCCGCCGCCGAAGAGCGAATCAAAAAAGTCGCTGTAGCTGCTCGCGCTTTTCCCGCCCACTCCGCGCGCTCCACCCCACCCCGGCGGCGGCGTGAAATCCTGGCCCTCGCGCCAATTCGCGCCGAGCGTGTCGTATTTTTTGCGCTTCTCCGGGTCCTTCAGCACTTCGTTGGCTTCGCCCAGCTCCTTGAATTTTTCTTCAGCATCCGGTGCCTTGTTGCGGTCGGGATGATATTTTCGCGCGAGGTTTCGGTAAGCGGCTTTGATCTCGTCTTGTGTGGCGGTGCGGGGTACGCCAAGAATTTCGTAGTAGTCTCTAAATTTAACGGCCATCGGGGCAGGTCCTTTCACTTCATCGCGGATGAATGCAGAGAGAAAAAACACTCGACATTCCAAAGCATCACTCTAAAGATATTCCCCACAATTTCAATTTAATGCACGCATTAAATGACGCCTACGACGCGTCATGTCATAACTCATTTTTCTGAAAGGTCTGCCATGCCCCATCGTTCCATCGTCGCACGCCTGCCATTATGTGCAATCGTTTTCATCTGCATATTTATCCCAGGGCAAAGGGGACGCGCCGCCGATACCAAGCCTGCCCCGCGTATTTACCGCGATCGTGTCGAGCCGAATTGGTTCGCAACCAACACGCGCTTTTGGTACCGCAATGATCTTCCCGGTGATCGGCGCGAGTATATCGTGGTCGATGCTGAAACCGGAACGCGCAAGCCGGCTTTTGATGCGACACGCGCGGCGGAGGCGCTGAGCCAAGCGGGTGTGAAGAATCTCGACGCCGCGCGGTTGCCGATTGAATCGTTCAGCATGGACGAAGACGGAAATGCGGTCGTCTTAAAAGTGCGCGGCAAGGCGTGGCGATTGGATTTGAAAACCTATGCGGCAACGCTCAGCGAAATTCGTCCGCACTCACTTGAATCCACGACCACTCAACACCGCTCACGCAAGGATGGCCCAGCGACGCGCGTGACTTTCGAAAACAAGACGGCGGAAACGGTGGATTTGTTTTGGGTGAATTACAAAGATCAGCGCGAGCCTATGGCGGAACTCAAGCCGTCAGGCACATGGGATGCGCAGACGTTTGACGGACATGTGTGGGTTGCTCTAAGCAAAAACAAAAAGGTGTTGAATGTTTTCGAAGCGGTGCGCGAGCCATCGACGGCCATCATCGGCAGCGCATCGGTCGCTCCGGCGATTGAGAAAAAGGGCGCGCCGGATTTGCCGAAGCGCCAAGCCAATCGCAGCGCGAAATCGCCCGACGGAAAATGGCTGGTGGTCGTCAACGACGGGAAACTGGCGGTGCGGAATAGTGAGACGGGTACAGAGACTATTTTAGGTTCAGACGGAAAGCCGTCGGACAGTTACGCAGCGGATCGCGTGTGGTGGTCACCGGATTCGAAGAAGCTGCTGGCGTTGCGGACAGAACCGGCGCAGGAGCACAAAGTTTACATTGTCGAATCGTCGCCAAAGGACCAAGTTCAACCGAAGTTGAAAACATTGGATTATCACAAACCCGGCGACAAGCTGGCCATTCCACGTCCGCAGCTTTTTGACATCGCTGCGATGAAAAGCATTCCGCTTGATGCAACGCTTTTCTCGAATCCGTGGAGCATCGAGGACATGGGTTGGTCAGGCGATTCGTCGCGCGTTTCGTTTGTGTACAACGAGCGCGGACATCAGGCGCTGCGCGTGTTGTCCATCGATGCTGCGACTGGTGCGGTGAAGGCGATCATTGATGAGCGCAGCAAAACGTTCATCTGCTATTCGGGCAAGTATTATTGCCACTGGATCGGCGAGCGTGAGATCGTGTGGATGAGCGAGCGCGACGGCTGGAATCATCTGTGGCTGATCGACGCTCAAACGGGCGCGGTGAAAAACCAGATCACGCGCGGAGAATGGGTCGTCCAATCGGTCACAAAATTTGACGAAGCGAAGCGCTGCATCTGGTTCAACGCGGGCGGAATTCGTCCGGGACAGGACCCGTATTACACACATATGTGTCGCGTGAATTTAGACGGCAGCGGGCTGACAAATTTAACGGAAGGCGACGGGCAGCACGTGTTGAAATACTCTTCGAACGAAGCGTTTTACATCGACACGTATTCGCGCATCGACCTCGCGCCTGTATCGGAATTGCGCCGAAGCGACACCGGGAAATTGGTGTGTAAATTGGAAGAGGCTGACGCAAGTGAAGTGCTGGCTGCTCGCGGCGGGCGCTGGCCGGAGCGGTTTGTTGCGAAGGCGCGTGATGGCAAGACGGACATTTATGGCATGATTCTATACCCGGTCGATTTCGATCCGGCGAAGAAATATCCGGTCATCGAAAACATTTATGCTGGACCGCAGGGATTTTTTACGCCGAAGAATTTCAAGACGAATTACGGGCATCAGCAGAAGTTCGCGGACTCCGGCGCGATTGTGATTCAATGCGACGGGATGGGCACGAGCGGACGGTCGAAGGCGTTCCATGATGTTTGCTTCAAGAACATTCGAGATGCAGGATTTCCGGACCGCATCGCATGGATCAAAGCTGCAGCGCAAACGCGCCCATTTATGGACCTCTCGCGCGTCGGGATTTATGGTGGTTCCGCAGGCGGGCAAAACGCGATGGCGGCACTGTTGTGGCATCACGATTTTTATAAGGTCGCTGTCGCTGATTGCGGCTGTCATGACAACCGCATGGACAAAGTGTGGTGGAACGAGCAATGGATGGGTTGGCCCGTAGGGAAGGAATATGCAGAGAATTCGAACGCCGTAAACGCGCATCTGCTCGAAGGCAAATTGATGTTGGTCGTAGGAGAATTGGATTCAAACGTCGATCCGGCGAGCACGATGCAAGTCGTCGGCGCACTCGAAAAAGCGAACAAGGATTTCGATTTGTTGATTGTGGTGGGAGCTAATCATGGAGCAGCCGAAACGCCGTATGGTTCACGCCGTCGATTGGAGTACTTGATGCGGAATTTGAAATGATGTGCCGAGTCTCAATTCCTCAGATATTGCTGACGAAAAAACCCGCATTGCTGCGGGTTTTTTTGACTCTTGACGACTTCTCAAATAAGAGTGCGCTATGACTTATCTAAGTGATAAATCAATTGCACCTGATTGTCCATCGGCAGAAACCGAGAACGACACCGGGACGAGCGATTGGTACGGCAATCCGTCGAGAGTCATTCCGACTTGAATTTGACGGGACACGCCTTTGATGCCACGGCGAACGTTGCTGATGCCTTCCGTATCAAAACCCTGCTCGACAAGCCCCGTGTTTGCCATGAGCACATCGACACGGACCGCTTGTGTCTTGGTCAAAACGCCACCTTTACTCGGGAAAAATACTTTGGCCTTGGCAAACAAACCGTTGTTCGAGTTCAATTCACCGGTGCCTCGGCTGTTCAAATTCACGATGCCAGTAATGTTGCCGATGCTGACTTGGAGTTCGTGTTTTGTGGCGGTATTGAATCCGACCGGAAGTTGGATCGTACCGACGAATGAAACGGTATCGGCAAATTTCTTAGGAAAGCTAAACCGTCCGCGTAGACGCGACGGTATGATAGTTGTTGAGAGCGACTTGAGCGTTTGCTTGGGTATTGAACGAATCGCTGCGAGGTCCGAAATATTTTCACCGACTTCAACCGATCCCAGCACGAGCGTGCGGCGTTCGACCGCAGGTGCGGAAACTTCGCGTACATTCGGTCCGTTATCCGGCCTTGAAATCTTGGCGATGAAAACACCGTGATTCGAATATTTGTGTACAGGCATCGTGCCGTTGACTTTTGAAGACCGTCCTGCAATGTCGCCCCAATCGGTCAAGAAACCATTCACTGCACGCGTCGTTATTATCGCTTCTGTGATACACAATTGAATCACACCGCCGTTGCTTTCACAGAGCGACACGCTAACGCCGGTGTCCGGATCGGTGATTGTGTAAATGCTGTCAGAAATATTTGGAATGCCACTGGCACCGTTGTTCGGGCCAAAGACCTCCATGAAAATTGTGGACATCACCGTGCTCGATCCGTCGCTGACGGACAACGTGACGGTGAAGTTCCCGGCGAAAACGTACGTGTAATTGAGCGTCACCGTCCTGCCAGTCAGGTTGCCGGTTTGCATTGAATTGACCTGGCCATCGCCAAAATTAATCGCATACGAAATCCCTTCATTCGTCGTCGTTGCTGCGAAGGAAAATGTCAGCTGTTCAGAAATGATCGCCGGATTGGCGTCCACGGAAAACAATGTAATTACGGGTGGCAAACTCGAACCACGAGCCTTGACAATCGGTTCGGCGGCGAAAACAACGCTTCCAAAAATGCACAGCGCGATCATGATCCAGTGTTTCATTGCTTGCCTCGTGTTTGGACTCACTCCAAAAAACATCCATTTACATATCGTGACGGAAACCGCCAAAAGTGCTACCAGATAATCGGAAAAAAGGCGAGAATTCTTGAACGCTATATCGGAATCGCACGATTCACACTGACAAAAACCGACGCATGTATTACGATAGTTGCAACTGAAAATATCATGGCAGCATACATGGGGAATGGTTGAGATGGGTGAAAGTAACGAGCGTCCGGAATGGTTGCGGGATGGACGCGTGAACTACGTGGAATTGCCCGAACCGCCGCAGGTCCAGCGCTACATCGGCGGACAGCGCGCGGATGTCGAGGATGCGTATGAAACCGACATCGGGCCCGACGCTTTGGGGCGGCTGAAAGCGGCGGGCACTGAGTTGGTGTCGATCCGTTTTTTCTCGGGATTTGGTTTGGAATTCGAAGCGGCTGAAATTGAACGCAGCCGCGATTTCACGGCCCGTGCGCATAGCATGGGAATGAAAGTCGCCGCGCGTATTTCCATTGGTTGGTGCGTCCCCGAAACATTGATTCAGGAAGAACCGGATTCGAACGATTGGATGCAGTTGACCCACGACGGAAAATCGGTCTGGGGCTCACAGAGTTTTCAGTGCCGACCGTGCTACAGTTCCGAGGGGTGGCTGCGCTATGTCGAGAAGGCCTCCGGCATCGCGTCGGACGCGGGCGTCGATTTGATTCTGTTCGACGGCGCGGGTTACAGCCCGACGGTTCGCGCGTGCCACTGTCCGATTTGCGTCGCGTCGTTCCGCGATTATTTGCGCGGAAAATACGGCGCGCAGGAAGACGACACGCGCAGCTCCGGGCTGGAGCGCTTTGGCCATAATTCCTTCATTCACGTGCGTCCGCCCGTCGAGTCTGCCGCGACTCAAGTCACGGCCCCGCACCAGCAAGAATGGGTGTTGTTCAAGATTCGTACCGTGACCGACGCGATTGCGCGCGTGGCACGGTTCGTACGCCGGCGCAATCCATTGTGTGCAGTCGGAGCGGAAGTGTTCGACACATTTTTCGCGGCGGGATCGGAATATCTTTTTGGTATCGAACCGGCGCAATGGCTGCCGCAACTCGATGCCGCGTTCATGCGTGAGCCGCGCATCGCGTTTCCTGAAGACTGGTCCGCGAACGACCGGAAGCAGCGCGCGATCAACACGAATTTGAGCGCAAAGGTTGCGCGGACGTTTGGAGCGGCGTTGCTGGATATGCTGCAACCGCCCGCGCTGGAATCCGGTGAAGCAGCGCGCATGGCGATCTTCCACGACGCTCCCAGCGCGACGTTCAACAGCTCGTCTGCGGACAGCCGCCACGAACTCGAAACGAAGCTGTTGGGCCGGGGCGTGGCGTATGATGTGCTGCATGCCGGGAACCTCGACCTGCTCAAAAATTATCCGTGCGCCGTGCTGGCGAATTGCGAATGTTTGTCCGACGAACTGGCCGCCATCTTCCAAGATTATGCGAACGATGGCGGCAGTTTGATCATCACGGAAGACACGGGCCGTCGCGATACGTGGCGACGTGTTCGGCGCGAAAACGCGCTAACCCGGACACTCGGGACCGACCCGCACGAGAAGACATTCAAGCAATTCGGACAAGGCCGCGTCGCGTATCTGCCGCAAACGGCGGACGATTTAAGTGACTTTGAAGAAGCGGTTAAATGGCTGATGGGTGAAGATACATTGCCAGTTGTGGATTCGAAAATCGAAGCACCGGCGCACGTTGTGACTGACGCACTGAATGCCACGCCACCGGAAGAAATTGTGTAAGAGCGGGTGCTTAAAATTGTTACCAAGTAGCGCGCAGCGTTCATCGTTGCGCGCTGATTTTTCAACCAGAAACACGATTCGAAATCAACCCGGTCCGCTATTCCCGCGCGGACTCGGCCGTCGTCGTGGACCTCCGAGATTCTTGCCCAGATAGTCCGCGTGCAACATCGAACCCACACTGAAATGTGCGGTTGGAACCGAGGCCAACTCGTCAGCCATTCCTGATCCCAGCAACATGCCCGATCCACACAGCGCCCGCGTAAATCGTTCGAGTTCATCGCGTCGCGCGGATATGTTTAATGCGTTCGCGAGCGCCTGCATGGTGCGGGTGCCGTCGCATAGTTTCCAGAGGGAAAGCGCCGTTGCGTTCAGTGTCCAACGAGCGCCCGTCGCGGAGTGAACCAGCAGCGCGTGACCGTCCAACTCTTCACACACGACATCGGTGTTGCGTATCCACTTGGTTGCCATTGCAGTCCTCTCAAATCGCTCGCGTTTAAAATATTCAAATCAGGGTTGATGTGTTCGGAGCGTCGGCATCATCACCGACACTCCTCGATCTATCGCACGTCTCGTTAGAACGTCCCGGTCGCCGGGGCCGAGGTTACGGGTGCTAGTGTGGACGTGTTTTGAACGGCTCCGGGCGTCTTCGAGAACACCGGCATCGCCGGGTCGCCGAAGAGTTGCTCGGTCTTGCTCAAGTCGCTGAAGAAGCCCGGGCCCTTTGCGGCGGCCCACTGCTGCGCCTTCATCAACGCAGTGCCCCAGCGCATGCCGCGCTTGTCGGCATTCTTCATCAACTGCGTCATGAACTGCGTGTCATCGTCTGAATTCATGTACGTAGATGTCGCGATGCTTGCGCTGATGCCGCCTTGCGGTTGCGTCAGGGCTTGAATCGCAATGCTCTTGTAATCGTACACATTTTTCGCCATCCAATTTGCAGTACATGTCGATTGCAGGAACACTACATTACCCGTCCAGGACTGGACCGAATTCGTATCCAAAATACGTGGATAGCCATTCCCCAAACCGATCGCATTGCCGTGACCGATGTAGAGCAACCAATCCGCTCCACCGTTCGCGGCAGTCAACAAATCCGCCGTCACGCCTTGGGGTGTCGGGTGTGTTACGCCGAGGTAATTGGGCTGCCATGTCATATCCGGGAATGACTGACTCATGACCTGTGCTTCCGCCGGGAAGTCAGCGGCCAGCGGATCCGCCACGTCAGCCGCCGCATGCACACGGATGCCTGAGACGGGTGCGCCGATGTAGTTCAAGATGTGCCGCACAGCTCCCGCCAACTCTGTCGTTGTTGTCACAGGCAGGCGGCCGATGGCTACTTCGGAATATCCTCGTCCCAGATCGCCGAACATCGAATCGGATGTTGTCTCCGCCCAGAAGGACGTGGACACCAGGAACGCCGGACAGAGTGGATCAACATTGTAGCCTGTGTAATTGCGGTAGTCATACGTCGTTCGGCCCACTAACAGCAGGTACTGCGGTCGAATCGATTGAACGGCTTTTTGGATACCCACCGGACCATAGCGGCCATGGTTATAGAAGTCGAAGACCTGCTCCTGATCGACGTACTGACCGCGAATACCTTCTTTCGAACGCTGGGCCAGCAACACCTGAGTACCCGCGCTGAACTGGTTCGGACCAACCGCCAGATACACCGTGCTTGTGACCGGTTTGACGCGGCGCTTCACGACCGAAAGCGGAGCGTTTTCCATGCCGACAGGTACAACCAGGAAGCGGCCCGTTCCACCTGCTGACGCGCGGAAGCGGAGCGTGTGTGTGCCATCGTTTTGAGTCTGAGTTTCATACGGCACCAATGCGGCGCGGTCGGGGAATCGCGCATCAACGACCCACGCATCGGCTGAAGGAACATGGCACAATTCAAAGACCTGGCTCGCCGCAGCGGAATTGTAAATCGTCGCAGGTTTCGATCCGTCCAGCGCTTGATTGAACGCAATGGAGATAGAGTGGACGAACGCCAACTGACTCGCAACGCCCGTGATGGCCGGCGTGACGAGATCGACTTGGTTTGTCCCGGCGTTTAATCCATTCGCCGGGATTTGGAACGACAACTGGATGAACTTGTTGCCGCCTGTCCAGGTCGCCTGACCCACCGGTTGTCCATTAATCAACACGTTAATCGCGTGGTCTTCGGAGACGCCGACGGTCTGCGTGAGACTCCAAAGATTAAGCGTCATTGATCCAGAGGCGTTTGTTGCATTCGGAGTCGCGACACTGAAGGTCTGCGTCGAACCCGTGATTTCGTTCGCGTACAAATACTTATTCGAGAACCACGGAGCCATCGTGTACGGACGGTAGCCGTAATTGAAGTCAAAGTATACGTCGTGATAATCCGTCACCGTTGTGGCTGGCGTGGACGCTTGGATTGTTTCAGAAAGTTCGAAGAGTCCCGTCGCTGCTGACACCTGTCCCGCGATTGTCGCTTTGTTGGTCGGGCGCAGGAAAAGCGCGTCCTTGTCCGTGTAATCGTCTTGATAACCCGGAGCGTAGACGAGCAGTCCCGTGGCCGACTTGGCCAGCACTGGAATCACGCGGCCTTCACGTTGCACGGCGAGCATGTTTGAATTCATTCCGGCGGGCAAGGACGTGAACGGAATCGACATGACACCCGGCGTGCTATAGACAACTTTCGCACCAGTAAAGGTAGTCGATGTTCCAAGCGTTCCTGTCGCAAACCAGCGCGACGCGAGCACTGGATTGACCGCGCGCGATGAAGCCCGTGCAGCTACAGATGCAGTCGCAATGGCCTCGTGGTGTTCCGTGTTGAGCACATTCACACTCACAGGCTTGAACTGTTTCGTGATGGTGTTGTGAGCCACACCGGTGATGCGAGCGTTCATGCCCTGCGGAATTCCAACGCTGTTTGTCTGCTCAAACTTGGCGCTCAAGGCCTGTGTCTTTTGGACGTTGTCAAATGCGTCGAGGCTGGCGAGTGCGGCAGCGACACCGTCGTTTTCGAGCGCGGCAACTTCAACCGTGCTGTCGTCAACAGTGGCCGTTGCGAACGCGCGATACGTTTCCGAAACGCCACGGATGCTGATGCTTTCGAGTTTATAGTCGAACGCGCCCGCAACCGTCCAGTCATAGAGCGTGTAGAGCTTCGAATCCGCATTCGTCACGCGCCCGGAGAGTAGCACCGGATTGACTTGGCTCCATGCCCCGCCATCCTGAGTGCGGCGATAGACATTGAAGCCCGCGTTTTGGAATTCGGAGACGCAGTTCCAAGACAGCAACACGCCGGTGCCTTCCGGTTTCGCCGTGAAGGAATCGACGGTCACCGGCGTGACGGTCGCATTGCCGATACCGAGTTTGACTTGCTGCGAAACGCCCGCTGTGACAATCGTGTAACGAACCAGATGCGCCAGCGAGCCGTTCACAGGTGTCAACGCCGTTGAATTATTGATCAAGGATGTGTTCGTGAAGCCCGCGTTGACGCTCCAAGCCGGCGTGTCGGCGAGCACGTATTCGATCTGCGGGTCTGTGTCCGTGAAGCCGGTCATATCCACGACGAGATTCGAAGTCCCGCCCATGACGAGTGTGGTCGAAGCGGTCACGCGCAATTTGTCGTTCGCCGATCCCGTTGTCAAGCGAGTGCGCAACGTACCGCCGCCGCTGAAGTCAACGTGGAACGCGGTGAACGTTCCGATGGTTGAGGCAAGGCCCGGCTGCAATGTACCGCCAGAGTTGACCGAGACGCGGCTGAGCGTCAGTGTACCAGTACCGCCGAGCGTTCCGGCGCTGACTGTCGTGTCACCCACAAAGGTATTGCTGGCGTGATTCAAGAACACGGTGCCAGTGCCGATTTTGACGAGTGTGTCGGTCGATGCGCCAGTACCCGTGATTTGGCCGGAGACAGTCAAGCCGTTGCTGCCGGTGACATCCAACGTCCCGCCGCCCGTTCCCAAGGCAATTGAGCGGTTGGACGTCAGATCAAACGTGCCGGTGCTTTGCAATGTTCCGCCAGCCAACGCAAGCGTGTTTGTCGCGGACGCGTCGCCCAAGTTGGCGGACGCCCCAACACTAACACTTCCCGAATTGATCGCGACCGAGCCACTGAACGAGTTCGTGCCCGTCATCGTGACTTTATTCGCCCCGGTCTTTGTGATTCCAAACGAACCGGAGATCACGCCGCTGGCTGTAATATCGCCGACGCCGCTGAATACACTGTTCGCATTCAGTACTACGCCGCCCGCATAGGATGCCGCTGAAGAATTACTGTTCAACACCGCTCCGCTGCTGCTGACGCCTGAACCGGCGATGGCAAGCGGGTTCGTGTTGTTGATGGTTTGTCCGTTGAAATCAAGCGCCGCACCCGACGACACGGAGACCGCATTCAAGGCGTTTCCGAGCGCAGTTGCGTTACCCACTTTGAGTGTGCCCGCACTGACGGCCACAGTCTTGCCTGCACCGCCGAACGTGTTAGTACCATTCAACGAGAGAACGCCCGAACCCGATTTCGCGAACGATCCGCCTGAACTGCTCAACGCAGACGCGAGCGTCACGTTCTGACCGTTCGTGTCCACGGCGTACAGCTGAGTCGCAGCGTTGCTGAAGCGTGATGAATAATCGAACGTGTTCGCGCTTGAATACTGAAGTGTACCACCTCCGAACGCGATCGTTCCACCCGATCCGAGTGGTCCACCTGCTCCGTCCGCGACGCCTACATTCACGACGCCGGCGTTCAACGTTGTCGAACCTGTGTACGTATTGAGCGCGCTGAGCGTCAACGTGCCGGCTCCGTTCTTCGTGAGCGTGCCGGTCTGAGCGCTGACATTCGCGATCACATTGCTCACGCCCGCATTGAAGCCGTTCGTGTCAATGATTCCGCCGCCCGTGCCAAGCTGGACGTTGAACGTGCTGCCTGCTGTCGTCGTCAACGACGCCACGTTAGCGGACAACTTGATCATCCCGCCACCCGTCAGCACCACATTCGCGCTGCCCGTGCTCGTCGCTTCTGTATCCTGGAACGGCTGCCCAGTCGTGAACGTCGCACCCGCAATCGTCAGTGTGGCGTTGCCAGCGGCAGCGTTCGCCGGATTGATCGTGAAAGGTGTCGCGCTTGTATACGTAAACGCCGAGCCCGTATTCATCGTCATCGCCGCAGGGAATCCAGATCCCGAAGGCGGACGAATCGTGCCTGCACCGCTTTGCGTCCACGCAGCTCCGCTGTTCAAATTAAACGAACTGGTCCGCGCGACATTCAACGTACCATTGTTGGTCACTGAGCCAGCGACGTTCAACGTCTGCGTCAATGTACCCGAAGCCGAGTTCACATTTCCAATATCGACCGTCTTGCCGCTGCCGATGGCCACAGTTGATCCGGACAGGAAATTCACAGTCGTTGCAATCGTGCTACCAGGTCCAACGATCCAGCCTCCGTTCGCAGCACTCTGATCGTTCGTCACGTTGACCGTACCCGCCGTGACTGTCGTGCCGCCCGTGTAGGTATTGACAGCGCTCAACGCCGATGTGCCGCCGGTACCATTGAATGTCACCGCACCCGTGCCACCGATGATTTGATTCACGGTAATGGAATCCGTGCGATTGAAGCTCAAAGTTCCGTTGTTCGTGACGTTCGTATTCGTTCCCAGCGTACCCGCCGTGCCACCCGCACCGATTTGCAACGTACCGGCATTGATAGTCGGAAGACCCGTAAACGTGTTTGCAGCCGTGAGGATGACGGTACCACTGCCGCTCTTGTTCAATCCACCGGCTCCTTGAACAATACCGCTCAACGTCAGCGTGTTGGCTTGTGAGTCGATCGTGCTCGTCGAAGGCATGGTGATCAAGCGCGAGGAGCTGAATGTCGAGCTGGCTTGGAGCGTGGTGCCATTCAACGTCATGGCACCCTTCAACACGCCTGAAGCGGTCGCGTTACCAGTTGAGAACGTGACGGCTGGAGTTGTCAAATAGCCTGTGCCACCCGTTGTCGCAGAGAAGGCAGCCACGGTAAAGTTCGTGGCGTTGGCCGTCGCCGTTGCGGTCGTTGTGCCCGCCGGAAATGTGATCGTCGGTGTTGACGTGAAGCCTGTGCCCGGAGCCGTAACACGCAAGCCTACGACTTGCAATTTTGCAGCTAATGTAAACGTCGGTGTTGTGGTCGACACTGAATTGATTGCAACTACAGTTGGTGCTCCGGTGAAACCCGCGCCGGGATTGGTCAACGTAAAGGGCGACGTCAGCAAGCCACCCGTAACCGTTGCCGTCATCGTCGCTGGCGTCGTGGCACCGCCACCGGAAACAAACAACGTCACGGTGCCGTTCGTCAAGCCTGCGCCAGCTGTCAAGAATGTGACCGCCGTTGCATCAATTCCCATAATTGGAACCACCGTCGCTCCGGTTCCGCCGCCAGCCGTGACCGTCGGAGTCGCAGCGGCCACAGTTGCATATCCGGTTCCTCCTGACGTCAGCGGCAGGAAGGTTGCTGCTGTTACGCCGAGCGTGGCGGTTGCTGTCGCTGCCGTGCCGGTCGTCGAACCGATTGTTACCGTCGGAACTGCTGAGTATCCGGTGCCACCGTTGGTCAATGTCGTGACCACGGATCCGTCGTACGTTGCACCCATATGTGCTTCAGCACCTGCGGCAAGCGTTCCTGCAGTGACCGTCGTACCGCCCGTGAACGTGTTGGTGCCGCTCAACGTCAGCTTGCCAGCACCTTGCTTCGTGATGCTGCCCGGCCCGGAGATCACACCCGAGAAAGCCGTGTCGGTCGCGTCGCCCACAATCAAATTGGCCGGCAACGGAGCCGCTCCCAGCACCAAGCCGGCACCTGTACCAGCCAGTGAATTCGCGGTCAATGTCGTGCCTTGACCGGACAATGTCAGAGTCCCGGTATTGATCGTCAAGCTGCCCACGCTGACGGTATTTGAATTCAATAGTTCAAGTGTACCGCTGGCATTGACCACGATATTATTTGTATACGACTGCGTTCCGGAGAACGTCGGTGCGGCCACTGCATTCGTCGTCTGTGCCGCGGAAATCACCGCCGCTGTGGCACCGCTGCCAGGCGTCGTCATCAAGCACGTAAACCCGCCGTTACCGGTGCCCTGCCAATAGCCAACTGTAATAGCATGCCATCCAACGGTGAGTGTGGTAGTACCCGTTGTAAATCCTGTCGTACTCGCGGCGCCATTGTTCTTGATGGTAGTCGCAGTCCCGTTGCCATCAATATAAACGTAAATTCCGTCGTCGCCGTTTACGCTGAAGGTATACGTTCCAGCTTCGGGCGCATAGAAGAATCCGCTGAGGCGCGTCAGGAAATTAGTCACCACATTATAGCCGTATCCGCCGTGCGTTAAATCGTTCGTATTGAACGGTGACGTTACAGCGGAGAAGAATCCGTTGCTGTAATCCAAATTCAACTTAGCTCCACCGGTCGACGTTGTCGAGATCGCTACGGTGGTAGTTGCTGTGCCGAACGCGGACGTCAAATTCGGCAATCCCAAGCCGATGATGGTGTCAATTGAGCCGGCGAAAAGGACGGGCGCTTGTGTCTTCAATTCAACTTTCACACCCGGCGTATAGGTAGAGACACCCTGCAACGAAAGATTTCCGCCATTGATCGTCACCGTGCCGGTACCTAACAAATTGGCACTGGCTGCGCGAGGTCCTGTAGCGACAGTGCCAGCATTGATCGTCAAGCCACCGGAGAACGTATTCGACAACGTACCATTGCTGAACAGAGTCCAATACCCGGTGCCATTCTTCGCGACGGCCAGCGTCCCGCCTCCAGTTGTATTATCGGCCAACGTTCCCGCAAAACTACCGCCCTTATTGCCTGTTCCGATGGTCAACGTGCTGCTACCGCCGCCGTTGTTCAACACGGTGCCGCCGCAGCCCAACAAGGCTCCAACTGTCTGGTTCGTTCCATTCAAATCGAGCGTTCCACTGCCAGCAAGCGTGTAGGTCGATACAATCGAATTGATCGTCACCACATTAGATGTGGATCCTAAGGTGCCAGTTCCTGACACCATCAACGTACCAGCATTGATGTTCACGCCGCCAGCGGTCGTATTGACTGCAGCCAACACCCACGTGCCCGCGCCCGTTTTGTTAATCTGCGTCAATCCTGCACCGTTATCGGCGATGACTGTATTGATGGTATTCGCACCAGTATTCGATCCCGTCAAATTCAACAGACGGAACGGAGCCGCAGCGGTTGGCAGAGTAAATGCCCCATTAAACGTTACAGTCCCACTGCCCGACGAATCAAAGCCGGCACCGCCCACAGTCACCGTGATCTGACGATCTGTGGACGTATTTGCCGAACCCGTGTATTGCAGCGTTCCCGCGTTGTTTGCAGTAAACGTGGATTGTGCTCCGCCCAACACAACGTTAGCAGCGGCACTGGTCGATGCTCCGATGCTGCTCGGCGTTCCGCCGTTCGCCAGCACTACTGTTCCAAGCGTTCCTGCTGTGACGGTCGTGATCCCTGTGTAGGTACTGGCTGTGTTGCCCAATGTCCAGAGACCCGCACCTGTCTTCGTGATGGATGTCGCGCCAGAGCCGTTATCGGGAATCAAGGGAGTAAACGAATTGGCGTTGGTGTTTGTACCGGTAAACAACAGCGTACGAGGTACGTTCGTTCCGAGCAGTACCAACGCACCACTGTTGGTGAAGGTCAACGCGCCCGTCCCGTTGTGAGTGAACGTTATTGTTCCGGATCCGACGGTCATCAAGCGGTCGGACGTATGGCCTGATCCTGTATACGTCAATGTCGTATTCGTTCCCAAAACGAGATTCGAAGCCGCATTCGACGACGAACCCACGCCACTGGCTGAACCGCCATTGGCGTGTACAGCAACCGAAAGCGTCCCTGCAGAAACCGTCATCGCACCGTTGAACGTGTTCGCAGCCGTCATCGTCAACGTGCCTGCTCCCACTTTCGTCAATGCAAATCCGCCGCTGACGACACTCGCCAAATTCAATGAACCGCCCGTCGCCGTGCCGATGACCGCGTCAGAACCCAGCGTCACGGGAGCCGTGATCGCTCCACCCGCCGTAGCCGCATTGTTGACCAACGCGCCTGTGCCACCGATGCCGCTGCCATTCAAAGTCAATCCGGAAAAC
>Ga0194061_1001231_pt1 | contig 15240 bp, 14 predicted proteins | sample SepL2221m_MetaG_FD_163423 | JGI IMG/M metagenome (GOLD analysis project Ga0194061, IMG submission 163423) | Anoxic zone freshwater microbial communities from boreal shield lake in IISD Experimental Lakes Area, Ontario, Canada - Sep2016-L224-21m | ecosystem: Environmental > Aquatic > Freshwater >...
AAGACCGGCCGAGCGGTGTACTGGTCGCGTTCGCGCAGCAAGCTCTGGCACAAGGGCGAGGAATCGGGCCACCTGCAAAAAGTGCTGGAAGTGCGCCTCGATTGCGATGAGGACGTGGTGCTGCTCAGGGTCGAGCAGGTCGGCGGCATTGCCTGCCATACCGGTCGCCACAATTGCTTTTTCCAGAAACTGGAGAACGGCGGCTGGGTGGTGACCGATGCGGTCCTCAAGGACCCGAAGGAGATTTATGGGAAATGACAAGCACACCGGCGACATCCTCGAACGCCTGTCGCAGGTGATCGAGGCGCGCAAGGACGGCGATGCGGATGCCTCCTATGTGTCGCGCCTGCTCGCCCGTGGCGAGGACGCCATCCTGAAAAAAATCGGCGAGGAAGCCACCGAGACCGTCATGGCGGCCAAGGACGGCGACCGCCTGCGCATCGTCGGCGAGACCGCCGACTTGTGGTTCCACTGCCTTGTCATGCTGGCGCACTACGGCCTCAAGCCCTCGGATGTGCTGATGGAATTGCGTCGCCGCGAGGGCATTTCCGGCATAGACGAAAAAGCCGCGCGCAAGGACGGCGTGCGCAGCGAGTCGGAGAAACGCTGATGTCAACGAATGCGGGCGACCCGAACTGCGTGTTCTGCAAGATCGTCAGGGGCGAGATCCCGGCGAAAAAGGTGTTTGAGGACGAGGAAGTGCTCGCTTTTCACGACCTGCACCCGGTGGCGCCGGTGCATTTCCTCATCATCCCCAAAATGCACGTCGCCAGCCTGTACGAGGCCGGTCCCGACCACATCAACGCCATGGGCAGGATGCTCACGGTGGCGGGGCGCCTGGCGCGCGAGCAGGGGGCCGGCGACGGTTTTCGCACCATCATCAACACCGGGCGCGTGGGGCAGCAGGAGGTGTATCATGTGCATATGCACGTCATCGGCGGCCCCGAACCATTGGGCTCAATGGTGGCCAGAAGGAAATAGCGGGAAAAATAGTGAACGGGGCGTGTCTATCAGTCCTGGTTCGAATACCGGACAAACGTAACTGAGTTAACGGAGGCAACAATGGGTTCTTTCAGCATATGGCACTGGCTGATCGTCCTGGTCATTGTGATGTTGGTGTTTGGCACCAAGAAGCTGCGCAACATGGGTTCCGACCTGGGCGGCGCTGTCAAAGGCTTCAAGGATGGCATGAAGGAATCCGGCGCCGCAGACAAGCCCGCTGACGCGCAGGTGACCGGCCGCACGATAGACGTGGAGGCGCACACCAAGACCGAGAGCAAGGCCTGAGGCGACGGCAAGCCGTCGCACAGTCCCGCTCCACGCAAACCGCGCGCTCCTGCGCGGTTTGTTTTTTCAGGCGCTGCAGCCCCATTTTCCCAAGTCCACCCAGCCATGTTTGATGTCGGATTTTCCGAGTTAGTCGTCATTGGTGTCGTTGCGCTGATCGTCATCGGCCCCGAGCGCCTGCCCAAGGTCGCGCGTACGGTGGGCCTCTTGGTCGGCCGCCTGCAGCGCTACGTCAATGACGTCAAGGCCGACATCAACCGCGAAATGGAGCTCGACGAACTGCGCAAGATCCAGACGCAATTCACCGACGCCGCCAAGGAAGTCGAGACTTCCGTCACCACGCAAATCAATTCGGCAGAGCAGGCCATCAACCAGAGCATCGCCCCGGTCACCGAGGCGCTGGACGACGCCAGCAAGGCGGTTGCCGCACCGGCCGCCGACGGCACCGGCATGGATGCGGCGATACAGGCGGCCGCCGACGGCATCCCGGCCCCCGCGCCGGCGGCCGAGATCCCGGTTCCCCCGGCCGAACACTTTAATCCGGTGGTGGCCGAGCCCGCGCCGGCCGCTCCGGACGCCGCGGTCGGCAACCCGCCGCAGCAAGCGGCCAAGACCGGCAGCGCATGAGCGTCCAGGACACCTTTATTTCCCACCTGGTCGAGTTGCGCGACCGGCTGCTGCGCGCGTTGCTCGCCGTGGCCGTGGTGTTTGTCGTGCTGTTTTTCTGGCCCGGGTCCTCGGCCATTTACGATGCGCTGGCGCTGCCGCTGATGAAGGCGCTGCCCGAGGGCACCAAGATGATCGCCACCGGCGTGGTCACGCCCTTTCTCATCCCGGTCAAGGTCACCATGATGGTCGCCTTCATGGGGGCGCTGCCCTATGTGCTCTACCAGGCCTGGTCGTTCATCGCACCGGGCCTCTACCAGCACGAAAAGCGTTTTGCCCTGCCGGTCATCGTCGCCAGCACCGGGCTGTTCCTGTGCGGTGTGGCGTTTTGCTATTTCTTCGTCTTCGGCAAGATCTTTGCCTTCATCAACGAATTCGCCCCAAAGAGCATCACCCCTGCGCCGGATATCGAGCAATACCTTAACTTTGTCATGACCATGTTCGCCGCCTTCGGCCTCACTTTCGAGATTCCCATCGTAGTGGTGGTGCTGGTGCGAATGGGCGTGGTGAACATCGAACAACTGACCCAGGCGCGGCCCTATGTCATCGTCGGCTCCTTTGTCGTTGCCGCGGTGGTCACCCCACCGGACGTGCTGTCGCAATTGCTGCTGGCCATCCCGATGTGCCTGCTCTACGAGCTGGGCATCCTGCTCGGGCGCTTTGTCGGCAAACGCGCCGCAACCGATCCGGACGCCCCCAAGGCAGAGGCAGAGGCCGGCACCCCGGCCGAGCAACCCAAGTAGGCCGGCCTAGCGGCGCTTTTGCTGTTGCGGGCTGGGGCGCCGGCCGACCTCGATCTGCACTTCCAGGTCTTTTGCTTCACGCCGTATTTTCAGTGCCGCCGCCTTGCCCGGGACAAGCGCCGCGACCAGCGTGAGCATGCTTTGCGGATCGCCCACCGGTTTGCCATTGACCGCCATCAGCACGTCGCCCGGGCGCACGCCGGCCTTGTCGGCCGGGCCGCCGCGCATCACCCCGGCGATCAGCGCGCCGGACACCGCCGGCAGCTTGAACGACTCTGCCAGCTCAGGTGTGATCTCCTGCGCCTCCACGCCTATCCAGCCGCGCGTCACGCTGCCCGTCTCGATGATGCTCTCCATCACCTGGCGCGCGCTCGATGCGGGAATCGCAAAGCCGATGCCCATGGAGCCGCCAGACTGCGAATAAATCGCCGTGTTGATGCCCACCAGGTTGCCGCTCACGTCGACCAGCGCGCCGCCCGAATTGCCCGGGTTGATGGCCGCATCGGTCTGGATGAAATTCTCGAAGGTGTTGATGCCAAGGTGGCTGCGCCCGATGGCCGAAACAATGCCCATGGTCACCGTCTGGCCGACGCCAAACGGGTTGCCTATGGCCAGCACCACGTCACCGGCGCGCAACCCGTTATCGTCACCGAAGGTAATCGCCGGCAGGCCTTCGGCCGTGACTTGCAGCACCGCAATGTCGGTGTCCGGGTCGCTGCCGACCACGCGCGCCTTGAATTTCTTGCCGTCCGCGGTCGCCACCTCGATCTCGTCCGCGGCTTCGATGACATGGTGGTTGGTGAGGATGTAGCCTTTATTGCTGACGATCACGCCCGAACCCAGCCCGGTCGAGCGCTGTTCGCGTTCGAGCTGGTCGCCGAAAAACTGCCGGAACAAGGGGTCGTTGGCAAAGGGGTGGCGCGGTGCCTTCACCGCCTTGGCGGTGAAAATATTGACCACCGCAGGGGTGGCCTTGCGCACCGCATCGCTGAAGGAACCGGCGCGTGCCGGCGCGGACTTGTCGGCCGGCGGATTACCGGCCTCCTTTAGGCCCACCACCTGCGTGCCTGGCTGCGCGCCGGGCAGGCCGCTGCGGCCCAGCCACTCCGGGCGCAGCGTCGCCACGACAAACAGCACGGCAAGGCTGATGGTCGCGGCCTGACTGAAAATGAGCCAAAGCTTGCGCACGATAATCCCGGTAATGCCGATCGCCGCCGTCCCGGTCGCCCGAAGTACAATGCTGCGTATCTGCTGGTGAAAACGCTGGTGAAAATGCTGAACGAACGACGCTGAGGGCAGAACATGATGCAACGTGACGAACTCGCCCGCTATCTCGATACGCTGCTCGAGGTTCCACGCTTCCACGATTATTGCCCAAACGGGCTGCAGGTGGAAGGCCGCGCAAGCGTTTCCCGCCTCGTCACCGGGGTCACCGCCAGCCAGGCGCTGATCGAGGCGGCCGTCGCCGCCGGCGCCGATGCGCTGCTGGTGCACCACGGCTATTTCTGGAAAGGCGAGGACGGGCGCATCACCGGCACACGCCGCCGCCGCATCGGCTTGCTGCTCGAGCATGACATCAGCCTCTACGCCTATCACCTGCCGCTCGACGCCCACCTTGAACTGGGCAACAACACGCAACTGGGCGCACTGCTGGGCCTCATCGAAGAGGGCAGGGCGGGCGAGCAGAATATTGTCGCGCACGGTCGGCTTGGCAGGGCGCAGTCGCTGTCCGCCTTGTCCGCGCACATCGAATCGCGCCTCGGGCGCGCGCCGGCCGTCATCGGCGAACCGGGACGGCAAATAGCGCGCATCGCCTGGTGCACCGGCGGCGCGCAGGGCTATTTCGAGGACGCCATTCCGCTTGGCATCGACGCCTTTCTCACCGGTGAGATCTCCGAACCGCAGGTGCACCTCGCGCGCGAGAGCGGCGTCGCCTATATCGCCGCCGGCCATCATGCGACCGAGCGCTTTGGCGTGCAGGCACTGGGGGCGCACCTCGCGGCCAAATTCGGCCTCGAGCATCGCTTCATCGACATTCCCAATCCGGTTTAAGTCCCGCACCGCGGTGCATTCCTGTCATTCCGAGGCCGCAGGCCGAGGAATCTGCTTCATGTCTGATTCAAAAGCAGATTCCTCGCTGTACTCGGAATGACACGATGGCGCGGGGGAATAGGCTCTTTCCCCCTGTTTTTCAGTGGCTTAGGCGCAAAAATTTGGAGAAATTCAGCTCCGTCCGGTATAATCGCCGCCATTCCTGAATTTCCCCCTTCACTGGAGCTTTTCCCGTCATGAGCAATCCTCCGGAAATCAATGCCGGTCGGCGCAGGCTGATCGTCGTAACCGCGGCTGCGGGCGGTGCCTGCGGCGTCGCCGCAGCCCTGCCGTTTGCCGCCAGCATGCTGCCCTCGGAGCGCGCCAAGGCCATGGGCGCCCCGGTCGAGGCCGACATCAGTGCGCTCGCCCCCGGCGACATGCAGGTGATCGAGTGGCGCGGCAAGCCGGTCTGGATCATCCGCCGCACCAAGGAAATGCTCGCCAGCATCAAAAAGGACGACGGTATCGTCGCCGACCCGCAGTCCAAGGTGCCGCAACAGCCCGAATACGCCAAGAACGAATACCGCTCCATCAAGGAGGAAATTGCCGTGCTGGTGGGCGTGTGCACCCACCTCGGCTGCTCGCCGCAGTTAAAGCCCGAAGAGGCCAAGGCCGACATGGGCGCCGACTGGAACGGCGGTTTCTACTGCCCCTGCCACGGTTCCAAGTTCGATTTCGCCGGCCGCGTCTACAAGGGCGTGCCCGCTCCAATCAACCTTGAAGTTCCCAAATACGCCTTCGTGTCCGACACCCGGATCGTGATCGGCGAAGACAAGAAGGGGGCCTGAGCGATGGCTGCCAGCAAAAAAGAACCGGTCGTCGTAACCGACCTGGGCGTGCTCAACAAGCCCGCCTCCGACCTGCTGACCTGGGTCGACGCGCGTTTCCCGCTGATGGAGAACTGGAACGCCCACCTCGCCAAGTACTATGCGCCGAAGAACTTCAACTTCTGGTACTACTTCGGCGGCTTTGCCATGCTGGTGCTGGTGATCCAGATCGTCACCGGCATATTCCTTACCATGAACTACAAGCCCGACGCGGCGCAGGCTTTCGCCTCGGTCGAGTACATCATGCGCGAGGTCTCCTGGGGCTGGCTGATCCGCTACATGCACTCCACCGGCGCCTCGATGTTCTTCCTGGTCGTCTACCTGCACATGTTCCGCGCCATGCTCTACGGCTCCTATCGCAAGCCGCGCGAGCTGCTGTGGATCTTCGGCATGCTCATTTACCTGGTGCTGATGGGCGAGGCGTTTTTCGGCTACCTGCTGCCCTGGGGGCAGATGTCCTTCTGGGGCGCGCAGGTGATCGTCAACCTGTTTGGCGCGGTGCCCTTCATCGGGCCGGACCTGTCGTTGTGGATTCGCGGCGACTATGTCGTCTCCGACGCCACCCTCAACCGCTTTTTCGCCTTCCATGTGATCGCGCTGCCGCTGGTGCTGCTCGGCCTTGTCGCGGCGCACCTCATCGCGCTGCACGAAGTGGGCTCGAACAACCCCGATGGCATCGAGATCAAGGACAAGAAGGACGCCAACGGCGTCCCCCTGGACGGCATTCCCTTCCATCCGTACTACACGGTCAAGGACAGCTTTGGCGCGGTGGTCTTCCTCATCGTCTTTTCGCTGATCCTGTTTTTTGCGCCGGAGATGGGCGGCTACTTCCTCGAGGCCAACAACTTCCTGCCGGCCGACCCGCTGAAAACCCCGTTGCACATCGCACCGGTGTGGTATTTCACGCCTTACTACTCGATCCTGCGTGCGGTGCCGCCGCTGTTTGACTCGCAGTTCCCCGGGGTCGTCGCCATGGGTGCGGCGACGATGATTTTCTTCGCCATGCCCTGGCTTGACCGCAGCCCGGTCAAGTCGGTCCGCTACAAGGGCCCGATTTTCAAGGCGGCGCTGGCGGTGTTCGTGGTGGTGTTCCTCATCCTCGGCTACCTCGGAACCGAGGCGACCAACGTCTGGGGCCAGGCCGGCGCCTGGCTGGGCGGCGCCGAGCGCGCCACGGTGGTTGCGCGCATCTGCACGGTCATCTACTTCCTGTTTTTCCTGTTGATGCCGTGGTACACCAAAATCGATTCTGTGAAGCCGGTACCGGAAAGGGTGACGGGGTAATGAACATGAAAAAACTTCTCATAGCCCTCACCTTCGCCTCGGGCGCCGCCTTCGCCAATGAAGGCGTCAAGCTCGATCGCGCGCCGATCGACGTCGCCGACCTCGTGAGCCTGCAGGCGGGCGCGCGCACCTTCGTCAACAACTGCCTCAACTGCCACTCGGCCTCGATGATGCGCTACAACCGCCTGCGCGACATCGGCCTCACCGACGAGCAGATCAAGGACAACCTGCTCTTTACGGCGGAAAAAGTCGGCGAGAACATGAACATCACCATGCCCAGGGTCGATTCCAAGGAATGGTTCGGCGTGACGCCGCCCGACCTGACGGTGATCGCGCGCGCGCGCGGCGCCGACTGGCTCTACACCTACCTGCGCAGTTTTTACCGTGACGACGCCCGGCCCACCGGCTGGAACAACACGGTGTTTCCCAACGTCGGCATGCCGCACATACTCTGGCAACTGCAGGGCGAGAGGAGCCATGTCGAGGAGGCGGTCAAGGGCTCCGACGGCAAGCCGCTCAAGGACGGCCACGGCAATCCGTTGATGAAGGCCAGGTTTGAAACCCTCGTCCCCGGTTCGCAGTCGGCGCTCGAATACGACCACACCGTGCGCGACCTCACCGCATTTCTCGTCTGGATGGGCGAACCGGGGCAGTTGCAGCGCAAGCAGGTCGGTTTCCTGGTGCTGATGGTGCTGGGTGTCATGCTGGTGCTCGCCTGGCTGCTCAAGCGCGAGTTCTGGAAGGACGTGCACTAGCAGCAAACCGGCATGACAGGGGCGTCGCCCCGACCCGGTAAGCAACACCAATGTTTGAAAGCGGCGGGCCATGCCCGCCGCCTTCGTCTTTACGTCTTATAGGCCATAACACCATGATGAATCTTTATTCCGGAACCACCTGCCCGTTCTCGCAACGCTGTCGTATTGTGCTCTACGAAAAGGGCATGGACTTCCAGATCATCGACGTCGACATGTTCAACAAGCCCGAGGACATCGCGGTGATGAACCCCTACAACCGCCTGCCGGTCCTCGTCGAGCGCGACCTCATCCTGTACGAGTCGAACATCATCAACGAGTACATCGACGAGCGCTTTCCCCATCCGCAGCTGATGCCCGCCGACCCGGTGATGCGCGCCCGCGCGCGCCTGTTCCTGTTCAACTTCGAGGTCGAGCTGTTCTCGCAGATCGAGGCGCTGGAAAAGGGCAACCAGAAACAGCAGGACAAGGCGCGCTCCCATGTCACCGACCGCCTGACCGAGCTCGCGCCGGTGTTCGCCAAGCAAAAGCACATGCTGGGCGATGACTTTTCCATGCTCGACGTGGCCATCTCGCCGCTCTTGTGGCGCCTTGACTACTACGGCATCACCCTGGGCAAGTCGGCCGCACCGCTGATGAAATACGCCGAACGCCTGTTCTCGCGCCCGGCCTTCATCGAGGCGCTGACGCCTTCCGAGAAAGTGATGCGCAAGTGACGGCGGCCTAGCCGCCGTCATCCCCGCGAAAGCGGGGATCCATGGGGTTACGATTTCCCGGGATTCCCGCGACGAGAGCGACACCGCCATGTCCGAACCCGCCATCCCCCCCGTCAAACCCTTCCTGGTTCGCGCCATTTATGAATGGTGCATAGAAAGCGGTTTCACGCCGTATATCGCGGTGGTGGTCGACGCCAACACCCGGGTGCCGATGGAGTACGTGCGCGACGGCGAAATCGTGCTCAATATCGGCCCGGTGGCGGCCAACAAGCTCAACCTGGGCAACGATGCGGTCGAGTTGCAGGCGCGCTTTGGCGGCGTGGCGCGCGAGATTTACGTGCCAATAAGCGCGGTTTCCAGCGTTTATGCGCGTGAAAACGGTCGCGGCATGTCCTTTGACACCGAAAACAGCCAGTCGACATCGTTTGAGTCCGATGAGACGGCATCCGCTTCCCCGTCCGGCAGCCAAACCGATGCCCTGCCCACCCCGCCCGATACCCCGCCGACCCGGCCCAAGGGCAAGCCGACCCTGCGCCGGATTAAATAGCCGGGCCAAAACCCTTTTCAACCGGGGGTCTTTGGCGGCGCGGATTGCGACCCCGGGGCAATTAAGCGCCCGCCGAATTGAAGGCCCTTTGACCCGGGTCATTCGTTTGATATTACAGACCCTTTCTTTGTCGCTGCGGCGGGCGTAATATGTCGCGCACGCGCCCCACGCCGGCTTCCTCCGGCGTCAAACAACGACCCGGACACGGCTTTACCCAAGGCCTGTCCCTACCGCCAACAGGTGGCGCCAAGGAGATGGCATATTGAAGGCGACTGATATTGCAGCACCCGACTACTTTCACAAGGTAGTCGACTGTCAATGGGCCTGTCCGGCCCACACCCCCGTACCCGAATACATCCGCATGATCGCGGCAGGCCGCTACGGCGACGCTTACATGGTCAACTGGGAATCGAATGTCTTTCCGGGCATTCTCGGGCGCACCTGCGACCGGCCCTGCGAACCGGCCTGCCGTCGCGGCCGCGTCGAGGAAGAGAATCTGGCGAAGCCTGAGCCTGTGGCGATTTGTCGTTTAAAACGCGTCGCCGCCGACCTCAAGGAAGACATCAGCGCGCGCCTGCCGGCCAAGCCGAAAAAATCCAATGGCAAGAAAATCGCCTGTGTTGGTGCCGGCCCGGCCGCGCTTACCGTGGCGCGCGACCTTGCGCCCCTCGGCTACGAAGTCACTGTGTTCGACGGCGACAAGCGCGCCGGCGGCATGATACGCAGCCAGATCCCCAAGTTCCGCCTGCCCGAAGAAGTCATCGACGAGGAAGTCGGCTACGTCATCAACCTGGGCGTGGAATTCCGCGGCGGCGAGCGCATCGACAGCCTCAAGGACTTGCTCACCAAAGGCTACGACGCGGTGTTCGTCGGTTCGGGCGCCCCCCGTGGGCGCGACCTCGATGTGCCGGGCCGCAAGGACGCGGCCAAGAATATCCACATCGGCATCGACTGGCTGTCCTCGGTTTCCTTCGGCCACATCGAAAAGATCGGCAAGCGCGTCATCGTCCTCGGTGGCGGCAACACCGCCATGGACTGCTGCCGTTCCTCCAAGCGCCTCGGCGGTGAAGACGTCAAGGTCATCGTGCGCTCGGGCTTCGAGGAAATGAAGGCCAGTCCCTGGGAAAAGGAAGACGCCGCACACGAGGGCATTCCCATCCTCAATTACCTCGTGCCCAAGGCCTTCCTGCACAGCAACGGCAAACTCACCGGCATGAGCTTCGAGAAGGTCAAGGCCATTTACGACACCAAGGGCAAGCGCAGCCTCATCCCCAGCGGCGAACCGGACCAGACCTTTGAGTGTGACGACGTGCTGGTCGCCGTGGGACAGGAAAACTCCTTCCCCTGGATCGAGCGCGACATCGGCCTGGAATTCGATAAGTGGGGCATGCCGGTGGTCGACACCACCACCATGCAGGCCTCGATCAAGAACGTGTTCTTCGGCGGTGACGCGGCATTCGGCCCGAAAAACATCATCTGGGCGGTGGCCCACGGGCACGACGCGGCCATCTCCATAGATAAATTCTGCTCCGGCGAGGACATCGCCGACCGCCCGCCGCCCATGGTCAACCTGTACTCGCAAAAAATGGGCATACACGAGTGGAGCTACGACAACGCCCCGGTCAACGACCTGCGTTTCAAGGTGCCGCTGAAAGACATAAAAATCGCGTTGAAGAACATCAAGGTCGAGGTCGAACTCGGCTTTGACGCCGCGCTCGCCTTCAAGGAGGCCGAACGCTGCCTCAACTGCGACGTGCAGACGGTGTTCAACGCCGCGCAGTGCATCGAGTGCGACGCCTGCGTCGACATCTGCCCGATGGACTGCATCACCTTCACCGAAAACGGCGAAGAGGCCGACCTTCGCACCCGCCTCAGCGCGCCGGCGAAGGATATTACGCAAGACCTTTACGTTTCAACCGCGCTCAAGACCGGCCGCATCATGGCCAAGGACGAGGACGTCTGCCTGCACTGCGGCCTGTGCGCCGAGCGCTGCCCGACCGGCGCCTGGGACATGCAGAAATTCATCCTCAACATGACCCACGCCGGACCCGGCTGCCACAAAGGCAAGGCGGCCCCCGCGACAAGGAAAGCAGCATGAACGGCGCCGCTATCGGACCAGGACTCCGTCATTCCCGCGGACGCGGGAATCCATGGGGTTTGTCGGCCTGCCACGAACCCCAACCCCGTGGATTCCGGGTTCTGCTTCGCAGCCCCGGAATGACGGCAAAAGGCGCACACAGAAGGAAAGCAGCATGACCAAACGCATCGAGGCCGTAAACGACTTCGTCATCAAGTTCGCCAACGTCAACGGCTCGGGCTCGGCCTCGGCCAACGAGCTGTTCGCCAAGTCCATCATCCGCATGGGCGTGCCGGTGTCGCCGCGCAATATTTTCCCGTCCAACATCCAGGGCCTGCCCACCTGGTACGAGGTGCGCGTAACCGAGAAGGGCTACCTTGGCCGCCGCGGCGGCGTTGACCTGATGGTGGCGATGAACCCGCAGACCTGGGACGCCGACGTCAAGGAAATCGAGCCCGGCGGCTACCTTTTTTACGACAACACCAAGCCGCTGCCGGCCTCGAAGTTCCGCGACGACATCAATGTGATCGGCATGCCGATCACCGAAATCTGCAACATGAGCTACACCGACCCGCGCCAGCGGCAGCTCTTTAAGAACATCATTTACATCGGCGCGCTCTCGGCCCTGCTCGACATGGACGCCGACGAAATCGCCGGCCTCATCGGCGAGCAGTACAAGGGCAAGGAAGCCCTGCTCAAGCCCAATGTCCACGCGCTGCAAATGGGCCGTACCTATGCGCTGCAAAACCTCAAGTGCCCGATCGGCCTGACGGTCAAAAAAGCCAACGCCGTGGGCAAGAAAATCCTTGTCGAGGGCAATGCCGCCGCCGCCCTGGGCGCCGTATACGGCGGTGCCACGGTCTGCGCCTGGTACCCCATCACGCCGTCCTCCTCGCTCGCCGAAGCCTTCCAGAAATATTGCGCCAAGCTGCGTGTGGACAAGGACACCGGCAAGCACAAGTTCGGCATCGTCCAGGCCGAGGACGAGCTCGCCTCCATCGGTATTGTTGTCGGTGCCGGCTGGAACGGCGCGCGCGCCTTCACCACCACCTCCGGCCCGGGCGTATCGCTGATGACCGAATTCATCGGCCTCGCCTACTTTGCCGAGATCCCGGCCACCATCTTCAACGTGCAGCGCGGCGGCCCCTCCACCGGCATGCCCACGCGCACGCAGCAATCGGACATCCTCGCCTGCGCCTACGCCGGCCACGGCGACACCAAGCACGTGCTGCTCTTCCCCGAAGACCCGACCGAGTGCTTTTCCATGGCGGCGCAATGCCTTGACCTCGCCGACCGCCTGCAGACGCCGGTGTTCCTGATGACCGACCTTGACATCGGCATGAACCAGCGCCTCTCGGAGCCCTTTGAGTGGGACGACAAGCACCAGTACGACCGCGGCAAGGTCATGACCGAAAAAATGCTCAACGACGGCAAGGAATTCGGCCGGTATCTGGATGTGGACGGCGACGGCATTCCCTACCGCACTTATCCGGGCACCCACCCGACCAAGGGCGGTTACTTCACCCGCGGCACCAGCAAGAACCCCTACGCCATTTATTCCGAGGCCGGCGCGGACTACATCTACAACATGCAGCGCCTGCTGAAAAAGTTCGACACCGCCAAGGCGTTGGTGCCCCAGCCCATCCTCACCAAGGCGCACAAGAAAACCAAGTTCGGTGCCATTTACTTCGGCTCGACCAGCCCGGCCATGCACGAGGCCCTCGAGGTGTTCGAGGCCGACGGCATGCATGTGGACATCCTGCGCATCCGCGCCTTCCCGTTTCCCGATTCGGTGCTGGACTTCATTTCCAGCCACGAGCAGGTGTTCGTCATCGAGCAAAACCGCGACGCGCAGTTCCGCACCCTCTTGGTGAACGAACTGAACATCGACCCGGCCCACCTGATGCCGATCCTGCACTACGACGGCACCCCCATCACCGCGCGCTTCATCATCAAGGAAATCGAGGAGCGGGTGAGGGCGTTGAACGTGGAACCTATTACCAAAAAGGGCAAGGCCGCATAGATGAATAAGCTGGAAACCGTCGCCAATAGGGCGTTTCCAGCTATCGACGCTATGAAAATAAACACCAGTCTCTCGCTCTTGCACCGTCATTCCGGGGCCGCGCAGCGGAACCCGGAATCCATGGGGTTTGCGGTATTGAAACCAACCCCATGGATTCCCGCGTACGCGGGAATGACGGCGATTGATCCTTGCTTAGGTGCTTCAGCCGTCATTCCTGGCGCCAAGTACAACCCGAAATCCATGGGGTTCTGACAAATGACCTACATCACCAAACCCAAGCTCCACCACCCGACCCTGCAGAAAAACAAGGTCGGCTACACCCGCCGCGACTACGAGGGCAAGGTCTCCACCCTGTGCGCCGGCTGCGGCCATGACTCCATCTCGGCCGCAATCATCCAGGCCGCCTGGGAGCTCGACATCCAGCCGCACCGCGTGGCCAAGCTCTCGGGCATAGGCTGCTCATCCAAGACGCCCGATTACTTCCTCGGCAACTCGCACGGCTTTAATACCGTGCACGGCCGCATGCCCTCGGTGCTCACGGGGGCAAACCTCGCCAACCGCGACCTCATTTACCTCGGCGTCTCCGGCGACGGCGATTCGGCCTCCATCGGCATCGGCCAGTTCGCCCACGTCATGCGCCGCGGCGTCAACATGACATACATCCTCGAGAACAACGGCGTCTACGGCCTGACCAAGGGCCAGTTCTCGGCCACCGCCGACCGCGGCTCCAAGAGCAAGCGCGGCGTGGTCAATTCCGATTCGGCCATCGACACCGTGTCGCTCGCCCTCCTGATGGGCGCCACCTTTGTCGCGCGCAGTTTTTCCGGTGACAAAAAGCAACTCGTTCCATTGGTCAAAGCCGCCATCGCCCACCCCGGCGCCGCCTTCATCGACGTCATCAGCCCCTGCGTGGCATTTAACAACCACGCCGGCAGTACCAAGAGCTACGACTACATGCGCGAGCACAACGAGGTCGTCAACCGCCTCGACTTCTGGCCCAACCGCGAAGAAATCACCGTCGATTACAACGAGGGCGATGTCATCGACGTGCCGCAGCACGACGGCAGCATCGTGCGCCTCCGGAAAACGCATCCCGAATACGACCCGACCAACCGCATTGCCGCGGCCACGCTGATCAGTGAGCACGCCGCCAAGGGCGAGGTCATCACCGGCCTCCTCTACGTCCACCCCGAAGCCGAAGATCTGCACGCCCACCTGCACACCGTGGACACGGCCTTCAACAAAATGGGCACCAAGGACTTGTGCCCGGGCTCGGCCGCGCTGGAGAAAATCAATGCGTCGATGCGCTAGGCGATAGGCGATAGGCGATAGGCAGGAAACCCTTGCAGGGCGCGCTTCGGCCGGTAGGCCGAAGCCGCTCAACGGGCGCCGAGCGTGCTCGGCGAAACCCCCGTCTCGCCCCGCCTGGCGCGGGTTTCCAGCCGATCCACTGTCAGAGTTCCCCATGCAAGTCATTCCCCTCGAATCGATAGAGCAGACACAGCTCAAAAACCAGTACCGCGACGGCGTCATCCGCGCCTACCGCATCATCGAGGGCGAGCCGGGACCGGGGAATTTTTCGCTGCGGCTGGTGAATATCGCAGGCAAGTATTTTTCGCCGCGCCACCGCCATAACTTCGACCAGGTGCGTTTCCAGCTGGCGGGTACATTCGACTATGCCGCCGACGGCAGGCTTGCGCCGGGCGAGCTGGGCTATTTTCCCGAGGGCACGCGCTACGGCCCGCAAACCTGTGAAACCGACACGTCCAACCTGTTGCTGCAATTTGGTGGCGCCAGCGGCGCCGGCTACACCACCGAAGCCGAGGGCCAGAAAGCCGCCGAAGCGCTCAAGTCAAAAGGCGTGTTCGAGAAGGGCGTGTTCAGCCATACCAGGCCCGACGGCGGCAAGGTCAACCAGGACGCTTACGAGGCGATCTGGGAGCACATCCATGGCCGCGAACTCATCTACCCGAAAGAACGCTATGTGCGCCCGGTGCTGATGAACCCGGCGCACTTTGCCTGGTTGCCTGTAGACGGGCAGCCGGGCTGCGCACGCAAAACAGCCGGCGTGTTTTCCGAGCGCGGTACGCGTCTGGTGTTTTTCAAGGCCGATGCCGGCGCCACGCTCGCGCTCGAACCCTTGAGTTTGTTTTTTGTGTTGTCAGGCAAGGGCAATGTGGCGGGAAAGCCCTGCCTCAAGCACACCACCATCCACCTCAAGGCC
>Ga0194061_1001232_pt1 | contig 15229 bp, 11 predicted proteins | sample SepL2221m_MetaG_FD_163423 | JGI IMG/M metagenome (GOLD analysis project Ga0194061, IMG submission 163423) | Anoxic zone freshwater microbial communities from boreal shield lake in IISD Experimental Lakes Area, Ontario, Canada - Sep2016-L224-21m | ecosystem: Environmental > Aquatic > Freshwater >...
GGCTGGTGAAACAGGTGACACGGTCATCTCCATAGTCCACCATCCCCTCCCCAACCCTCCCCTTGAAGGGGAGGGAGGAGATAAGGACGGCACTACCAGTTAAATACTTCGTCCAACTCTTCATCCTTCATCATGAAGGTCTGGTTGTGCGGGGCGATCGGCTCGTTGTAGAAGAAGCGCGGCAGCCGGTCGTGATGCTTGGTGAATCCGGCGCGGGTGTTGAAATCGCGCTCGGCCGAAAGAACCTTCTTGCCCAGGGCCACCACGTCGTCACCGGTCATGGTGATGCCGTGGAAGGAGCCGAGCATATCGAGCAGCGCCTGGAATGTCTCCGGCTGATCCAGAATGGCAAAGGCGATGAACAGACACATACCGGTGGAGTCAATGGCAGCCGTGGCGATCTGCAGGTTGCGCGACAGCTCGATCTGCCCTTCGGTCTTGAGCGGATCCACATCACCGCCGACTTTAAGGATGTTGGTGGCGATGGCGTAACCGGCGGTGTGGTCGGCGCCTTGCGTGGTGGTGGCGTAGGTGACGCCGATTCCCTGGATAGCGCGCGGATCGTAGGCAGGCAGCGCCTGGTCTTTCACGACCGGTACCCGCTCAACGCCGAACACCTTACCGGTAACGGAGGCTCCGCTTCCCAGTATCAGCCCCAGCGGTGTTCCCTTGCCGACCTCTTCCAGCAGCCTGATGGCACCTTCACAGTCACCAAATTGTATTACTCCGGCATCCATGGCAACGCCGATGGTAACGCCCATTTCAATGGTATCGACACCGATGTTGTCATCCATGTAGTCCAGTTTAGCAATCGTATCCAGGTCGTCGATGCCGCAGTGGCCGCCGTGTGACCATACCGTCTCGTACTCAGGCTGCTTGGTAACGTAGTTGCCGTCCTTATCGTTGTAAATGCCTGAGCACTGGATTACGCAGCCACGATGGCAGCCATGGGTGGCGGAACCACCGCGCTTGATTTCCAGCTCGGCCTGGGCCTCGCCGCTGATTTTGGTGCCACCGGCAAACTGGCCGCTCTTGAAGTTCAAGGTCGGATAGCCACCGGCTTCGTTAAGCACGTTGGTCAGAACGTTGGTGCCGTATGCCGGCAGGCCCTCGCCGGTTACCGGGTGTTTGCGCAGACCTTCGACGAACTTGCGGTTGGCATCGCGGTATTTCTCAGGCTCTTTGGGAGGACGCATCTTGGCACCGGCATCATCGATGATGATGGCCTTGATTCGTTTGGCCCCCATAACGGCGCCGACGCCGCCGCGGCCACAATGGCGGGTGGGGCGAAGTTCCGGATCGGTACAGGCGATGGAGGCGGAAAGCAGTTTGCGCTCCCCGGCGGTGCCGATGGTCATGTAGGCCACCTTGTCGCCGTACTCCTGGCGCAGCTTTGCAACCAGTGGATAGTTGTCCATCAGTTTGTTGCTGTTGTCAACAATGACTTGGATGCCGCTGGCATTGATAACTATTTTGTAGAGGTCATCTCCTTCCGGCTTTCCTTCCAGGATAACGGCGGCGTAGCCGAGCCGTGCCAGAACCTGGGCGGCCTGGCCGCCGGCGTTTGATTCCTTGATGGTACCGGTCAGCGGGCTCTTGCAGCCGACCGACAGACGGCCGGTCATGGAACCGGTCGTTCCGCTCAGCATGCCGGGAGCGATAACCAGCTTGTTTTCAGCCCCCAGCGGGTGCGCCAGTGGGTGAACTTCGGCAGCAACAACCAGCGAGGTCATCGCTCTGCCGCCCAGTCCGGCGTAGTCGCCGAGGCCGCCTACCGTCACCTTCGGGCCACCGGCTGCTCCCATGTCAATCCGTGCAATCTTGTCCATACTGTTTCTCCTTCCCTTGTTCTGTGACGGGCACAGATGAAATTCTCCTTTTCAAAGGAAGGCGGCGCCGTTTCCCGCGCAACCCAATGGCCGGCTGCCATGGGAACATTCCTGTAGGCACACCGGCTCGGAGTAAAAATATTTGAACGTAACGGTCTTGGCGCGCTAAGCTGCTACTTCCATGCTTTTCAGGATTTCAACCCGATAACTGCTGAAACATCTGCGGCTCATACAGCCCCAGAATACACCTGTGCCGTATGCTACCTGTTCCAGCAGATAAATTCCACTGAAAACAATAAACGACATGGGCGGTTTTTTGATGGCGTGATCAACTCCGGCGGCCGTGACGAACGCCAGCAGCGGCAAGAGCCAGGACCACATTCCCGGCACAAACAACGCAATTAATAATAACGGCGCGGCATAATATCTTACCAGATGGAAACTGACGTAGTAGGCTAGGCTGGCAAGCGCACGCAATCTGCCGGCCAGCAGAGCCGGAAGCCTGATAGGAAGTTTACGGCGGATCAAGGAAAAGCGGACAGTTACGACATCTGCCACCAGCATCCCCGCCGCCAGGGCAAGCAGCAACCAGCTGCTGAAAGGTGCGACCAGACCGAGCGCCAGCACCAGAGCCAACGGTGGTGGTATCACCATCTGTTTCCTCCGTTGGGGATGCAGCAGCTGCAGCATCCCTTCGGATGTGCCGTAATCGAAACGCCGCGACATGAATGAGCGGATCGAGCTGCGGTGTTCATGGAGCACGTTGCCGGCTGGCAGGTAGCAGATAGTCCAGCCGTTGTCCCGCAGGCGCCAGGTCAGGTCCACATCCTCCCCCACATGCATCGTGTCCTCGAAACCGCCTGCCTGGCGGAAGGCGCTGCCGCGCACCAGCAGGTTGCAGCTCGGCAGGTAAAAGGTGTCGTTGCCGCGACTGCCGCTCCGTTCGCGGGCTCCCAGAGACAGGCTGGACATGACCGATTCGTAACGATCCACCGCCGACTCGCTGCACATACCATCGACCCGGCCGCCGACCGCCGCCATGAATGGATCGTCAAAGGCCGGAACCAGCTCGTTCAGCCAGTTCTTTGAAGCGCTGCAGTCGGAATCGATGAACGCCAGCAGCTCGCCGTTCGCCCGCGCTGCGCCGATATTGCGGGCGGCAGCGGGGCCGCGGCCGACTCCACCCGAGGGGATCAGCAGGGCACCAAGTTCCCGTGCGACAGCCGGCGAGTCATCCTTGCTTCCATCATCCACGACGATCAGCTGCAGTTTATCCTGCGGATACGACAGCTGTGCGATGGAATCCAGGCAGCGGCGCAGCTCATCGGCCCGGTTCATGACCGGAATGACGATGCTTACGACAGGATACGTCTCAAGCTGGCGCGACACCTCTCGCACCCGTTCAGCAAAACCCTTTGCTGCCAGCTGTTCCATGACCCCCAGTTCGGCGGCGGACGCCGTGATCAGCGAGCCGTCGATGCCCCGCCCGACCAGTTCAGCGAGCGCACGATTGAGACGCAGTACGCAAAGCGGACTCTTCGACAACAGAAACGGTTCCCCGTCTCGCTCGACCAGCTCAACGTTATTGGCAAGGCGATACTGCACGTCAGACCCTTTCGGCTGTCAGCCCTTCTTCACGGAAAATCCGCAGCAGGGCAGTGACCGTTTCATCGACAGGGAGAGAGTTCAGTTTCCCCTCGCGAGCCTTGATGCCTCCTGAGAGGAGCGAGAGAATTCTCTCGAATGCCGGAAGAGAGGGATCGGGAGTCACCACCCGCACCGGGTCGGGACGCGGGACTCCGTAATCGGCGGCGCTCAGATAGGCACCGGTAGCACCGACCTCCCAGAAGGGGATTCCAAGATTGGGGAGCCCCCACAGCTCAACAGATGCGCCGACGGCGGCGGTGATGGCATCCACCGAGGGATAACGCGGTGTGCGCACCTCTTCAAAGAGCACCATGCAGGGAAACGGTGCAGTGACCACCTGACGGGCTCCGCGGTCGGATTTTCGCTGAATTTCGGCACTATTTTTCTTCGGAATGAATGAGACGGCGGCGCTGATACAGGGGATTGAAGCGGAGGCAGCAGCCAGTGCCGGGGTCGGGTCGTCACCGCGGTCAGCCATGCGGCTGCCGCTGAAAGTCAGTGCCGGTGAAAGGATCGTTATGATGCGGGCAAGTATTCGCGCTTCGACAACGGCATCACCACCCTCAAGACCGTGATCCCAGAAGCGGAACGCCCGGTCGGCCCCCATGGAACAGGCCAGCCGCAGGGTATCGTCCAGACGGCCGGGGCCGATGGCCAGGACAGTCACGCGGGCGGCCAGGGAGTCCTTCAGGCAGAGCGCCTCCTCCAGTGCCGCCAGATCGGCCGGGTTGGGAATGCGACGCAGACCGCGCTCGCTGATGCTCGCCCCGCGCACGGTCACGCGGGCCGGCGGCCGGGGGTCGTTGCTCTCCCGCAGGAGTACAAGTATGTCAAGTTTATTGTCAGACATTGAATATCTCCGGCTGATAAAAGTCCGCCTCCAGAAAGCGGGGGATTACCTAATGATGAACCTGAACTTAGTTCCACAAGAAATCTGTAGTTTCCTCTGTGACTCCGTGTCTCTGTGGTACATTGCTTTATTTTGCTTTACGTCATTCGATACGCCACCCCGAACCCACCGCGCGGATAGCGCCAGCGGGTGAAGGCATTACGGTGGCAGACGACATAGCAGGTGCCGCACTCGAGGCAGCCGTCGTGGACGAAGGTCATCTTCTGATCATCCTCGCTCCAGGTGTAGCACCTGGCCGGGCAGGAGTTGACACAGCCGCGGTTGTCGCAGCCGGTGCAGATGCTGTAGTCGAGGACGATGTGCGGTTCGCGGTCGATGGTAAAACTGGTATTGTCGAAAATCTCGTCGATGTTCATAACGCTCTCCACCCTTCAAAGCCGTCCATCAGCAGGTTCCCGAGGCCGATTTTTTCTTTGGCCGATTTGAGGAACAGTTTGGACAGGTTTTCCTTGGGGGCCCCGTCGATGCGATAGATATACTCCATGAAGCTGCACATCAGCTCGGGATACTGGTTGTAAATCCGGTCGTTATGCAGCATGTGAGGCGCTTTGCGGTACATCTTGAGGTCCTTGATGACGTAGCTGTCTTCGAGGAACTTCTTGTAGGCCGAGAGCCCCTGTTTGCTGAAGTCACGGTTGCGATGAGCCTCGACGACCGCTTTACCCGCCAACACACCCGAGTGTGATGCCAGATTGATCCCTTCCAGGTTGAGTCCGGTGGCGTTGCAGAAGGCGGCTGCATCGCCGGCAACCAGGATGCCGTCCCCCACCAGCTCGGGGATCATATCGTAGCCCCCTTCGGGAATCAGGTGCGCCGAGTATTCCTGCAGTCGTCCGCCGCTGATCATCTTGGCAACCTGGGGCTGCTCCATGAAGGCATTCAGCATGTCGTAGGGAGTCTTGCCGCTGGTGCGAAGACTGGCCAGATGAAAAACCAGGCCGATGGAGAGGGAGTCGTAGTTGGTGTAGAGGAAACCGCCGCCACGCACGCCTTCCGTGCAGCCGACGAATTCGTTGGCGAAGCCCTGCTCACGCACCAGACCGAAGCGGTCGTCGATCATCTCACGGGGCATATCGAGCAGTGCCTTGACCCCCACCGCCATCTGGGCCGGATTGAAGGTCGGCTGGCGGAGCCCGGCTTTTTTGGCGGTAAAGGAGAGCACTCCGTCAGCGGCCACAACCACCGGTGCCAGAATCTCACCCTGACGTCCGAGGACGGTCACACCGGCGATCGTGCCATCTTTATAGACCAGTTCGTCGACCGTGGCGCGGGTAATCAGGGTTGCGCCGGCCTTGACCGCCTCCTGGGCCAGCCAGTTGTCAAAACGGGGACGGAAGATGCTGTAGCCGTTAAAGGGGGTCGTGTCGAAATTACCCGCCTCGATGATCGTGCTGAAGCTGGAGTCACCGGTCATGAAGGTGACGCCCTTCTTGACGATGTGGCGTCCCAGTGCCGCACGATCCCAGAAGTCGGGGAAGATCTCCTCCAGCGAGGGGAGGCGGTGCAGCACGCCGCCGAACATGTTTTTTTCACCGGGGAAAGCGCCGCGTTCGACCAGTGCCACATCCAGTCCGGCGCGGGCCATGACCAGGGCGGCCGATGAACCGGCGGGACCGGCGCCGACGACGATTGCCTGAAACTGCCTGCTCATTGTCTCCCTCCACTGCCCGTTTTGACCTGCTCCAGCAGGCGCGGCAGCACCTCATGGAGGTCGGCCACAAATCCTTCGTCACTGTTGGGGAAAATGGGCGCTTTGGAGTCGCTGTTGATGGAGATGATCCGGCGCGAATCCTTGATGCCGCCGATATGGTGCATGGAGCCGGAAATGCCGAGCGCCACATACAGTCGCGGCGTGACGGTGCGGCCGGTCTGGCCGATCATCCGCTCGAAACCGGTCCACCCCATATCCCATACCGGGCGGGTGACGCCGAAAGAAACGTTCAGCAGCAGACAGAGCTCTTTAAGCTGCTCAAAGAGCGCCGGATCGCATCCCTTGCCGGCGCTGAAAATAACTTCGGCTTCGGTCAGATCAACCGTCTGCGGATCAGGCGGGATTCGCCCGGTAATCGTGGCGGTCACTCCCTCCAGCGTTTCGGTCGGCTGCCAGACGCTGACCTGGGGTGTCGTGCGACGTACCGTAGCCAGCAGTACCTGACTCAGGGAGCGTGGCGGGACGGTCAGTACCAGCGGCCGCGTACGGTCCCAAACCTTCGAGCCGGCTATCCGAGCGCCGAGCACCTTGCGCGAAAGCTGCACGCCGTCGTCACTCCGGCGGACGCTGACCACTTCTGTCAGCAGGGCGGCATCGAGCCGGGCCGAGACAACCGGAGCCAGATCACCGCCGAGATCGTTGTGGGGGAAAAGACAAACGGAAGCGGCCGTATCTGAAGCCAGTTGTGCAAGGTGTTTCCCCAACAGGCCGGGGGTGTCAAGCAGTGCGGAGCCACCTTCAATACAGGTCAGCGCGGGGGTCCCGTAGGCTGCGAACACGTCGATCTGAGCGGCATCCGGGCGGATTGCGGTGACCGCTCCCCAGGGCGAATCCAGAATTCCGGCCAGGCGGGCGGTGTATGACAGCAGCCCGCGGCCGGTCTCGTCCAGTTCGCCGTCCGGCAGGTCGACGAAGACGAGGATGGTACCGTTGGTCGCCATCAGATCTCCCTCCCGATTTTATGCCCTTCCCAGATGGCCATATCAACCCTGCGGGGAGACACGCAATCGCCGATGCGGTACAGTTCGGAGACCTTCCCTTTGAGGCTCATATACAGGTCGTCATCAACCTGCTGCCCCATGGCCAGCACGAGGGAGTCATAGGGCCCCCACTCGTTCCAGACGTTGGAATAGACGTTGAAGCCCTTGACCGTCTTGGCGCCGCGCTCCCCGCCAACTTCCATGACAGCGATGTCCGGGGTAAAGGTGACACCTTTCTGCAGCAACCGCTGACGCGACGAGTAGAGATCCTGCGTAGGTCCCAGCTCGGCGCAGATGAAGAGGCTGGAGGTGATCATGTCCACCTTTTTACCCTGGTTGGCAATGAATTCAGCGGTGGCAGTGGCGCGCTGGTGTCCGTCATAATCTATCAGGCAGACATTCTGCCCCAGGTCGGCTTCACCGTTGAGCACCTGTACGACGTTGTAGATCGCCGGGCCATCGGCGCCCCCCACCGGATTTTTTTTCGGGACGCTGCCGGTTGCCACGATCAGCACGTCCGGCTTATCGGCCAGCAGCTGAGCAGTGGTCGCCTCAACCCCCAGTTGTACCTTGACATCGGTCTTATCGATCTGGCTCTTCTCATTGCGGATGATAACGCCGAATTCATCGCGTCCGACCCCTTTCATGGCGGTCACCACCTGTCCCCCCAAAGCTTCACCCCGGTCGATCAGCGTAACCTTGTGACCACGCCGGCCGGCCATCTTGGCCGCCCACATGCCGGCAGGACCACCGCCGACGATGGTGACCTTCTTCCTGACAGCCGCCTTTTCCAGCGTGCCTTCGCCCCATTCCTTTTCCCTGCCGATAGCCGGATTCTGGACGCAGCCGAGGCTTCTACTCATGCCGATCCTGCCGATGCAACCCTGGTTGCAGGCGATGCAGTAGCGGATGTCTTCCGTGCGCCCTTCCAAAGCCTTTTTGGGGAGGTACGGATCACAGATCAGCGCGCGACACATGCCGATCATGTCGGCCTGACCGGCGGCCAGAACCTTCTCGGCCATGACCGGGTCGTTGATGCGTCCGGTGCAGAAAACCGGAAGTTTGATCTTTTCGCGCACGCCGGCCGCCAGCGGGATAGTGTACCCCAACGGGGTGTGCATCGAGCCTTCAACCAGATACAGGTTGTAGAAGGTGGCAATCGAAAGGTCCATGAAGTCGATCAGGCCTGATGCCTCGAAGAGGGCGCAGATTTCCTGCACCTGCGCAAGATCAAGACCGCCGGGGATCATTTCGTCGGCGCACATTCTGATGCCGAGGGTAAAATCCTTGCCGACCGCCTTGCGTACCGCCGATATGAACATGAGCGGTGCCCGCATGCGGTTTTCCAGTGAGCCGCCGTATTCGTCGCTGCGAAGATTGGTGAGCGGGGAGAGGAACTGACGCGCCAGACTGGAGTGACCGAACTGAAGTTCGATACCGTCGAAGCCCCCCTCACGGACATGAATGGCGCTTTTAGCAAAATAGCGGGCAACTTCGACAATATCCTCCGGCTCCATCGCCTTGGGAACTTCACGGAACAGAACATCGGGAACCGGCGACGGTGCCCAGACCGGCAGGCGGGAAATGCTGCCGTCACCCTGCTGACCGTTGTGGTTCAACTGGGCAAATATTTTGGAGTCATACTGATGGACATAGTCAGTGATTTTCTTGAAGCCGGGAATTACTTCGGCGTGATAGACGTCGATCAGCTTTTCGTATGCCATGTCGGTTGGATGAACCGTCAGTTCTTCGGTTATGATCAAACCTGCCCCCCCCTTGGCCCGTTCGCCCCAGTAATACATCTGGCGCTCGCTGGGAAGATTGCCCACGGCAAGGTTGGTCAGGTGTGGCTGGAATGAAATGCGGTTTTTCACCTCGACCGAGCCAAGCTTGATGGGTGAGAACAGATTCGGGAACATCATGAGGTCGCTCCTTGGGCATTACATAATATGGTAACAGGTTATTCCTCCCCTCCCTTGACGGGAGGGGATTGAGGGGAGGGTGAACACGCCACAAAATTGAGCGCTCCAACCTCCTCCACATCTTCCCCACGTGGAGATGGGAGGTTTTTCAGGCCGCTTCCGCCAGCCGGTTATCGGCAATCGACGTTACGCAGCGCTCAAGGCATTCGGGATCGCCGCTGTTGATGTCGTTCTTGAGATGCCAGGCAACCGCAGGGCAGCCGCCGTGGCACTGATCGAAACGCTGGCACTCCTCGCAGGAATGAATTCTCAGGTTGCGGAAGGAGGCGTAGATTTCTGAGGTGTCCCAGATCTGCTGAAACGAGGAACTGCGCAGGTCGCCGGCTTCAAAGCGGTCCATCTGCAGGAAGGCGCAGGGGTACATTTTACCGGTCGGACTGACGCAGCAGGTCAGCTTGGCCGCGCCGCAGAGGTTGAGGCCCAGTCCCTGGCGCTCCTGACTGGTCAGTGAAAAGAAGCTGTCGCCGGTGCGCACATCGCCGCTGGCGGCCAGCCAGTCGGAAAAACCGAGCAGTTGGGCCGGGGAAGGCCGCAGGGACTCCCAGTTGTCGGCACCGCGCCCCGACGGGCGGAAACGGCTGACCCGCAGAGAAACTCCCAATGATTTTGCCAGGTCGTGCATGGCCGGAATTTCGTTGGCATTCTGAGCCGTAAGTACGGTATTGATGCTGGTAGGGATTGAGGTGGCTGCCAGCCGCTTGACCGCTGCGATAGCCGTGTCGAAGACGCCATCGCCGCGAATGGCGTCACAGGTGGCCGGTATCGCTCCGTCAAGACTGACCTGAATGGCTACCAGGCGGCTTTTAGCCAGCCGCGCGACCCTCTCGGAATCAAGAAAGGTCCCGTTGGTCGAGATGCAGGTCATGATGCCGTACCCGTGGCAGGCAGCCAGAATCTGCTCGAAATCGGGACGCAGAAACGGCTCGCCGCCGCCGAAATTAACCTGGAAGACGCGGGCCTGGTGGAGTTGGTCTACCAGGTCGAGTGCTTCGGCGGTTGACATCTCATGTTCGGCCGCGATACCGGATGACGAAAGGCAGTGGTTGCAGCGGAGGTTACAGGCCAGCGTAACCTCCCAGGTCAGGTTTACCGGGGAGCGCATCCCCATTTCGACATATTTATTGCTCACGGAGAAATCCCTTTTCCAGGAGTTGGGTTATGAATTTTTGCAGAGCCTTTTTTTCGGAATCCGATGCGCCGGCGGGAAATTCATCCCGTCCGCGAACCGTTGAGTAATAGTCATCCGGAAGAAGGTTGCCGGTCGCTGCAAAGAGAAGGCGCGGTCCCCTGCAATCGTAAAACAGAAGACCGAACCCCTCTTGCCGCGCGCGGCAGGACGGGTGTAACTGAATGCCTGCCGCAGCCATCCTAGTAAACCCCGCAAATGCCATCTATGGCGAGTTCTTCGACCTGGATTTCCTCCAGAATGCGCGGCTCTTCGCTGCACGTTACTGCTGCCTGCTCTGCTTCCATGTTATTCTCCTTTCGTTCGTTTCCGCACCAGATGTCAGATGCGTATAGGTGTGCGCCCTCTTTGCAACGGAAGTGCCAACAACTCTTTTCTGCTTGTTATTTCCCATTCAATGGTTTTGTGTACATAAGAAAAACAGCTTGGGCGTCCGATTTGTAGAAAATATACACAGCCGTAGTTTTTAAGCTTACGACGCTAACGAGTAAAATGCGTGGACTTTGTCCACAGTGAGTAAATTATCCACAGCAGAACAAGCTTTCGTTGTTTGTTTCCGTGGTATAAACCTGTCAGTGACGCTGCACATCGCTACCCGGCGAACTGCGTCACAGGCGGAATGGTTCTTGTAGAAGAACCAAGAAAACAAGTCAGGAGTGTGTATGGATATATACAGGAACCGATGCTGTTCTTATTGCGGAAGTGTTTTTGGTGTGACGGACATGTGGCCGAAACTGTGCTGTTCCTGCGGTACCAGAAGTTATCTGAATCCGCTGCCGGTTGTGGTTGTACTGCTTCCGGCCGGTGACGGGGTGATAGTCATCAGGAGAAACAACGATCCGCAGAAGGGACTGCTGGCACTCCCCGGTGGCTATCTGGATTGCGGCGAGACGTGGCAGGAGGGGGCACGACGGGAACTCTTCGAGGAGACCGGCATCAGTATCGCGAGTGAAGATATCGTTCTGTATGACGTCCAGAACGGTCTGGATGACACGCTGGTCATCTTCGGCCTGGCGAAGAAACAGCAACTCGGAGTGTTTCAGCCGTTTTCCTCAGAGGAAACCAGCGAAGTCGTCCTGATCGATCGCCCGATTGAACTCGCTTTCAGTATGCACACACAGGCGGTTGAGCGCTATTTTGACGAATACCGATAGAAACAACTGACCAAGAGGCTGTTAGAACGGGCAATGCAAGCCGAACTGACCGAACATCTTGGTTATGAGAAACATGCTCCCAGCAGCAAGAACAGTGGCAATTCCCGAAACGGTGGTTATAATAAAACCATCAAATAGGTACTACTCTGGCAGAACCGGCCACTGGACGTGCGTGGTTTTAAGGTTCCTACATTTACGATTGTAATTTGCCGGAATAACTATATGCTTACGCCCTTAAAACTCTGTTTCAGGAGGTGTCCAAGTGGCAACAATATTGCACAGACAGACAGACAGACAGACGGACAGACAGACAGACAGACAGACAGACAGACAGGTAAACCTCCTCCCTGCAAATATATCTGTCATCAGATATTCTGATTGATCAGCTAATAACCGGCGTTGCGGCTTTTTCCGTGCGCCGGTTTTTTTGTTTTTGTTTATTGAACGTGGGGGCTAAGCAAGTTTCATCTGCTTCGCCCGCCTTTGGTGGTTATCCCGACAAGGGCGAAGCAGGTGAGTCTCTTGCTTCGCCCCTACGAATTTTTTGAATCATCAATCAGGAGTCCTTCATGGCCAGGAAAAAAACAGTCGCAGCGGAACCGGAACAGATAGCCCCTGAAGCCGCAGCCCCGCCTGAACCCACCCCGTTTAGGCCCCAGAGGGAGCACTTCCCTATCGTCGGCATCGGAGCATCCGCCGGTGGTCTGGCGGCCTTTGAAGCATTTTTTTCCGGTATGCCCGCTGACAAAGAGCCGGACATGGCCTTTGTCCTTGTTCAGCATCTTGCGCCTGATCACAAGAGCATCCTGACGGAACTGATCCGGCGCTATACCCGGATGCAGGTTTCAGAAGTAGAAGATGGAGTGATGGTCCAACCCAACTGCGCCTACATCATCCCCCCTAACCGGGATATGGCTTTTCTGAACGGCACCCTGCAACTTCTGGAACCATCATCACCACGCGGCCAGCGTCTCCCGATCGACTTTTTCTTTCGCTCGCTTGCTCAGGATCAGCACGAACGGGCAATCTGCATTGTGCTTTCCGGTACCGGCAGCGACGGTACTCAAGGTTTACGGGCGGTCAAAGCCGAGGGGGGGATGGTCATGGCCCAGAACCCCGAATCCACCGAATATGACGGTATGCCGCGCAGCGCCATCAACACCGGGCTGGTGGACTATATCCTCCCGGCCGCCGAGATGCCGGGGCACCTGATCGCCTACGCCGCCCATGCCTTCGGACGGATTGCCCACGCACAGACCCCACCAATCCCCAAGGTTGAAGACGCCTTCAAGAAGATATTTATCCTGCTCCGTTCCCAGACCGGACACGACTTCTCCCAGTATAAGCAGAACACCATCAAGCGCCGCGTCGAGAGGCGCATGGCGGTTCATCAGATAGCGGAGATCGGCGGCTATGTCCGCTTTCTGCAGAGCACACCGGTAGAGGTGGAAGCGCTCTTTCGCGATCTCCTGATCGGCGTCACCAGCTTTTTCCGTGATCCGGAAGCTTTCGCAGCGCTTGAAACCACCGTCATCCCCGGCCTCTTTGACGACAAACCGGCCGGTACTCCGATACGTGTCTGGATCTGCGGCTGTTCCACCGGCGAAGAGGCCTACTCCATAGCCATCCTGCTTCAGGAACAGATGGAGAAACTGAAAAAAAACTTCAAACTGCAACTCTTTGCCACCGACATCGACAGCCGCGCCATCGATCAGGCGAGGAGCGGTATCTATTCCGCCAGTATCGCCGCCGATGTTTCAGCGGAACGGCTGGCGCGCTTTTTCACTGTGGAAAATGACGGCGGCAGCTATCGCATCAACAAAATGATTCGTGATCTGCTGGTCTTTTCCGAACATGACGTCAACAAAGACCCGACCTTCTCAAAACTTGACCTGCTCAGTTGCCGCAATCTCCTGATCTATCTCAACGCCGACCTGCAGAAGAAGCTGATTCCCCTGTTCCACTACTCACTGAATCCCGGCGGTACCCTCTTTCTCGGCACCTCCGAAACTACCGGCGACTTTCTCCACCTCTTCTCCACGATTGATCGTCAGCAAAAACTGTATCAGCGCAAAGAGGACCCATCCGCTGTGCAACTCCTTCCCCAGGGACGCTTTGCCCGAACCCTGACAGAGAGCGGTACAATTGAGAGGCATACAGCGCAAACCCTCGGCGGCGGCAAGATTTCGCTGAGAGAGACAACCGAGAAAATCCTTCTGGAGAAATATGCACCGACCAGCATCCTCGTAAGTGAACGGGGCGAGATTCTCTACGTCCACGGCAGCACCGGCCGATACCTGGAAATAGTAACAGGCGAACCGGGCATGAATATCCGCAAAATGGCTAGAGAAGGGTTGAAGCGGGATCTGACCACCGCCCTGCACAGTACGGTCAAATACAAGAAACCGGTGGAGCGTCATGGTCTCAAAGTCAAAACCAACGGCGACTTCAGCAGCGTCAACCTGACGATACTGCCGGTGCCGCCAAGCGGCGACTCGATCACCGATATGACCCTCTATCTGGTTGTGCTGGAGGAAGACAAAACAACTGGGCAGATCCTGTCGGCAACAGACATCACGGGAACCCTGGTTGAACAGCCGGAGGAAAAGAGTGCGGACAGGGACGCGCTTGTCATCCGGCTGAAGCAGGAGCTGCGGGCTAATGAGGAATATCTGCAGAGCGCCAACGAAGAGCTGGAGACCTCCAACGAAGAGCTCAAATCATCCAATGAAGAGATGCAGTCGGTCAACGAGGAGCTGCAATCCACCAATGAAGAGCTGGAGACCTCCAAAGAAGAGCTGCAATCGGTCAACGAAGAGCTGGCCACCGTCAACTCCGAACTGCAGACAAAAGTGATCGATCTGTCACGCGCCAACAACGACATGAACAACCTGCTGGCCGGAACCGGCGTCGGCACCGTCTTTGTTGATTTCAAACTGCTCATCCAGCGCTTTACCCCATCGATCACCCAGATCATCAACCTGATCCTCTCCGATGTCGGGCGTCCTGTGGGGCATATCGTTTCCAACCTGGTCGGCTATAACACGCTGACAGCCGATATCACGGCGGTGCTGGACAACCTGATTCCCAAAGAGGTCGAGGTGCAGACCAAAGACGGGGCCTGGTTCCTGCTGCGCATCCGCCCCTATCGCACCCTGGACAATGTGATCGAAGGGGCGGTCATCACCTTCTTTGATATCAGCGAAATCAAGCGGACACGGGAAGCGCTCCATAAAGCCAACGATCTGCTCCGTCTGGCGGTGGTGGTGCGCGACGCCCACGACGCCATCGTGCTGCAGGATATGGAGGGGCGCATCATGGCCTGGAATCCGGCGGCGGTCAGGATGTACGGCTGGAGCGAAACCGAGGCGCTACAGATGAGTATCCGCGAGCTGATCCCGGAAGGGTTGCGCAAGGCGGATATAGAGCGGATCAGGCAGTTGAGCAGAAAAAATATCATTGAACCGTACCGCACGCAGCGGGTTGCCAAAGATGGCGTGGTTGTGGAGGTGTGGCTGACCGCGACCGCGCTGTTGAATGAAGCGGGAGACGTGTATGCGGTGGCGACATCGGAGCGGACCAGCGGGATAGAGTAAAAATAGTGTCTGAACCACGATTTTCAGGATTAAAGGATTGACCTGATTTTAATCGTGGTAATCCGATAATCCGATGAATCACGGTTCAGACAAGGGAGAGACAACTAATGACAACCACACCACCAGAATCAGCCCAGGAACTGCGACGAAGTGCGGAGAAAAAAACTCGTCTTGATGATCTGAAAATTTTAGAAGAGCAATATCCCGAAAATTCGCCGCAAATCATTCACGAAC